>Ga0255757_10000784_pt1 | contig 31262 bp, 33 predicted proteins | sample 071ome_27_FD_179957 | JGI IMG/M metagenome (GOLD analysis project Ga0255757, IMG submission 179957) | Coastal salt marsh microbial communities from the Groves Creek Marsh, Skidaway Island, Georgia - 071409AT metaG (version 2) | ecosystem: Environmental > Aquatic > Marine > Intertidal zone >...
AATTGCGTGTACAAGAAAAACAGTCTGGGGACTTTTGGATAAATGGGCTGTTCACTTAGGAGGGGGCCTGACCCACCGATTGAGTAAGAATGATGCAATGATGATCAAAGAAAACGATCTTGCGAGCCACGATGATAAGGATAGTACAAATAGCCAACGAATTACAAGTGTCCTCACCAATATTCAAAAAGAAGAATATGGGGCTTTTTTAGAGATTGAAGTAAGAACTGCAAAGGAGGCTATGCTGGCCGCTGGAGTATGGAAATCTCTCGGTCATGAAGAGAAACTTGTGATCATGTTGGACAACTTAAGCCCGGCAGATTGTAAAAATATCGCTGAGGAGATGGAGCAGTACGAATTACGAGAGTTCGTCATCCTCGAAGCGAGTGGGGGAATAACATTTGATACACTGCCAAATTGGAAAGAATGCAAGATGGATGTACTCAGCACAAGTGCACTCAACCGAGGAACGGCCCCACTTGACATGTCGATGATGCTCGAAGAGTAAGGGGTGATCGTTTGACCGACCATGCAGCCGACCCATCGCATCCGAGATATTCATCCCTTCTCCAACGACAAAAATTGGAGCGGGCGAAGGAATTAGGAATGTTAGCAGATAGTGCACTCATTGCCCATGGTCGAGGAGAGGCTTTCGATTATCTCCTAGGGGAAAAAACTCATTCATTTGCTCATGATGCTATTATTCAAGCATTAGCGGTGCTCAAGCAAGCACAACATCCTGTCTTAAGCGTCAATGGAAACACCGTTGCTCTTGCAGGACTTGAAATCTTACAGTTAGCATCACACCTTTCATGTCCTGTAGAAATCAATATTTTTTATCGAACACCAGAGCGGATGGATGCTTTACTTACCGAATTGGAACGTATTAACGAAGAGCATGACCTTCGTGTCACTATCTTGGGGGCAAACCCAGATGCAACAATACCTGGGCTCAAAGGGCCGAGAGCAAAATGTGAATCATCGGGAATATTTTCAGCCGATGTCATCTTTGTTCCATTAGAAGATGGTGACCGCTGTCTCGCACTAAAAGAGATGGGCAAGACCGTCATCGTTGTCGACCTCAATCCAATGTCAAGAAGTGCGATTCATGCATCGATTACTATAGTAAACGAGCTCCATCGAACAATGGAGTACATGAACCAAACCCTTCAACAAAACCATGATGTTTCAAAAATAGAATCATTTAGTCATCATTCGATTTTAGAGAAGGCATTGATGACGATTCGTCAAGGCGAGATGAAGGATTAAAATTCTTCATCCAACAAATCAGCTAATCGGGTTGCAATTGATGTTCCAACTTGGCTACAAGAAGCATAGCCACCGATATCATATGTGAGTTCTTTACCATCTTTGAGATGGCCTGCTACACTTTGGTCGATGCAGGTCGCAACACGGAGCAAATCATCATCACCGTGCTTCCTACCGAGATAATCCATCATCATTTGAATGGAGTTTATCGATGCAATCGGGTTTACTTTGTTTTTACCGGCATGTTTAGGAGATGAACCGTGGACTGGTTCAAAGAAAGCATGGTCATCACCAACATTCCCTGAAGCAGCCATGCCCATACCACCCTGTAATACTGCACCAAGGTCGGTTGCTATGTCACCGAACATATTTGAGGTAACAACAACATCGTAATGTTCCGGATTTCTAGTTAACCATTGTGTGAATGCATCGATGTACCCATAATCAGGTTCAGTTTCTGGATACTCTTCAGCAATTTCTGTGAATACTCTTCGAAACAGTTGACAACCACGTGTAACGTTTGATTTATCGACACAGGTGACTCGATGTGTACCATCAGCGGGCGCCCCATTTCTTGTTTTTGCAATTTCAAAACCCATTCGAATCAATCGTGAAGAGCCCTTTTCCGAAATAGGTCGAGCATCGTATGCCACTTCTCCATCGATCCCAGGAAAGTCCATTGCAGGAGGTTCATATTCGGCCCGACCTAAAGCCCTGTCAGCACTTCTTCGAAGTAATGCGTGGTAAAGTCCCTCAGTGTTTTCACGAAGAATGGTCATGTCGACCATGCCTGGTTTCCAAACTTGAGTGAACTCACCGTGGATTTTGTGACGGACACCTTCATAGAGTTTGATAGGTCGAATGTTCGCATACAAATCGAGACCACTTCGCAATCCAAGAATGACTGAACCTCCAGCCAAATCACCGTTATCCAACCGTACGCCTGGAGCACCAATCGCTCCGAGAAAAATAGCATCAGCCTCATCTTTGCAGAATTCGAACGAACCTTCTTCCCACTCCTTGCCGGTCTCCTTATAGTATTCACCGCCGCAAGGGATCACAGTTTGTTCGAAACCCGTGTTGGTATGTTGCTCAATGGTTTGAAGTATTTTTTGAGCCTCGACAGCCACTTCTCTTCCAGTTCCGTCACCTGGGAGAATTGCAACACGATAGTCGCTCATGAATTTGGCCAAAAGAATCCCATACATGAACAAAACCCCTGTTGATTGTGATGGTCTTGCAGGGCAAACCCCCTTATTTCCACTGGAAACTCAAAATCGATATGTAGATGAACAGTCTTGCTATCTCCAATTGAAATTCTTAGGTGCAAATACATGGGAGGCTTGATAGGCTGTCAATACGCAGAACTAAGTATGTCCGAACACAAGAGTCATGAAAACAAATCTAGTGTGAAGATTGATGATTTACCACTTGAAATTCAACAGTTAAACGATATCATGCTCGGCATTCAGCCCGATTGGAATGTTTTTGATTGGATTGCTGAAAAGGCACTCATGGAAATGGAATTAATCGAATGTGATTTGGAAAAAGAACGATTGCATGCGGAACAACGCCTTCACCGAATTCGAGATTTAGCTCGTCGATTTCCGGAGAATGAAACTGAAGATCCGTATCAAAGAAACCTCTTTGACTGCTTTGATGTCGAAAACCAAAGCACATTCACACGACTCTCTGACCGAGCACAATTAGCGGAAGAACATGGTACAGATTCTGCTTTCGTGAATATGGTTGTTGACGTAAACCCGGACACAAATTTCGATGACCCTCTCTTAGCTATATCATGCCAAATTATTCTCATGGGCGTGGAAAAAAGTATTGCGAAAGGACAACCTTTTGCAACGATTGAAACAATGATACACCAAGCAAAAACTCATGATTTGAGTGCTGACGAAACTGAAGAGGCCCTTGACTTCCTTATATCCACAGGTCAATTGATTGAAATCGATGATGATTGTTTTATTCTGAATGATTTTGATGATGGTAAAAATGATTGATTCCCCGGAATCTACATGACTTGAGGTTGGTTGAGTTGGGGAAGAAAGAGCATGCACAACGCATATTAGATGCACTTGACACATCGAAACGACTACGTAAACGCCTCATCATCGTCGTTATCTCCCTTGTTGTTCTCGGCGTCGTGGCCTTTTCCCAAGGGATCAACCTCACACTCATTGTTGGGGTTGAATTACTTCTTTTCGTCTTCCTTTCATTCAGCGTTGACAGAGAACGTCAATCAGTTGAATATAATCTTGATTTAGGATTCAAAAAATTAGGTTGGACTCGTCCAGAAGAAATTGATGAAACGACAACAGGAAATTTATTGAAAATTATTGGCGATGAGATAAAATGAGCAAAGAACTCTCAAAACTTCTCTATCCAATTCATCCGCCTTTCAAATCAATGTTCTTTTGGACTTTTCATTTTTCGATGACTAGCTCAGTGTTCATGTGTTTCGTTTTCGACCTTTTTTCAATTGATGGATTCTTTTTCGCAGTAATTCTTTTTCTGCAACTGGTGACCATCTCCATTCAAATTTTTATTTGGAATGCATCTGAAAAAAAGAGAGTCATACTGCTTGAAAAAACCCTGCTTGATTTTGATTCAAGTTGGGAGGTTGTTCGAGAATCTGTTCAAACAGACGAAGAAGCGGACCTTCTGTACCAAGCGTTTACCAAAGTGCATTTTCAAACACCGGAATCGATTTCACCACGAATGCAGCGAGGGTCGGATGAAAAAGGACCTTCTTGGGGAAAAGAAGATTCGACTTTATCTTCAAATGTAGAGCGTCGTGATGCAATTCAATCATCTTCTACCTACGATGGTTTGGATGGACCTTTACAAGTTGGAGAAAAAATCCTTGAGGAAGCAAATCAAAAATATGCCGAAGAAGCTCAACTTCGCTGGGAGGAGGCAGAAAAAAACGACGCTGATTTAATTGAAGCGGGGGTTGAACGCCTCGGTGATTTGCTCCGAACCGATTGGTTTGACAAGAATTCCCAAGACGGTGCTGTTGCTCAACTGATGTCAAAAAATAACCAAAAGAATGACGAGTAGAGAAGACATGATAATCCTTGAAACCCTGCACGCACCATGCAAGTTCGTTCTAGAGTCGGGTTTAGGAACACAGATGTGTATCGGAAATCCCGAATGACAGATGATGATGATGTGGCTAATTTTGCTGAATAATACGTTTCGATGAACGATATGCTTCCACTCCTCAACCAATTTTTCTCAAAAGGTTCGCTTCAGCGTTTTGGTTTAGCAGGCGGATTTAACACCCTACTGTTTCTAATTTTAATCGAGATATTCTATACCATATTCGATGAATCGTCCGCGCCTTTTGTTTGGGCTGTATCTTGGATTTTGACAAGTTACATGGCCCATTTCATTCATCGATGGTTCACATTTGATACTACAGAACCCATTCGGAAAACCATACCTTTAGTTGCGATTCTCTACATTTTTGGGATGTTAGGCTCCACGTGGACATATGTTGAATTCTTGCAGATTCTGTCCATTGACATTCGACTGATTGCGTTACTTAATGTGCTCTTGTGGGGGGCAATCACATGGTTGAGTATGCGAGTACTCATCTTCAAGCATGTCAAAGAAATTAAGTTGCATATGATTCCAACAATGCAAGAGGAATAATCTCTAAAGCGCGTTCATTCGTTGATTCCAAATCCACAGGGCATGCGGCCCCCTGCTGAACTGCAGATAGCCATGTAGCTGCACATACACACCACGAATCACCGGGCTTCAAACCAGGGAAATTGAATTGAGGAGCTGGTGTAATCAGGTCGTTTCCCTGTCCGCGAGCGAATTCGAGAAAAGCCTCGGTGACGATACAACATACGGTGTGGGATCCTCTGTCAGATGAATCAGTATTGCAGAAACCATCCCGGTACCACCCTGTTAATGGTTTGCAAGAACATTCTGCGATAGGTTGTCCGAGCACATTTTTCTGCTGCATGATGAGTTCACAACCAGCAGACATTTGAATTTGTGTACGAAATCAAAATAAATCATTTATTTTCTTTTTTTGAAAAATGAAAATTTCCGATTTGTTGGCTGAGATTGAATGATTTGTTTCAACTTCCCCTTTTTTTCAAGGTTTAAGAGGTCATCGAAACCACCAATTCGATTGCCGTTGATGATGATCTGAGGAACTGTTTTCGCATTGTTTGTTTGTTGTTGGAAGTACATTTGAACACCGGGGTCATTTGAAAGTTTATGTTCATTGAATTTTATTTTTCTTGAATAAAAAAATTGTTTTGCTTGTGTGCATGCTGAACAACCTCTCCTCGTCCAAATATCAACCTGAATTTCGTCCTGAGGCACATGTTTGGCAAAGTGAATCATGGTTTGAATATAATGTTGATTTGCTAAAATCTTCCGTTGAGTTCTTGAAGAATAAAGTCGCGCGTGATTCTATGCTACCCGATACAGTGCACAAACTACCCCGTGAGGAACGATTCGCCTATGCTAAATTACTTGCTTTCATCGCTCGTATTGATAACGAATTGACCGTAGATGAAATGGCCATGTTTGAACAACGACTAGGGACCGCACTCCTCTCTCCAAATCAAAGGGACATGATACGTGCTGCTCTCAAGAATCCGCCAACACTTGAGGAATGCCTTGACGATTTGCACGGTGAGGCGGGTAGACTAGCTTTACGTGACGCTGTTCTTATGGCAGCTGCAGATGGTAATGTAGACGAAGATGAACGGGATGTTCTCGAAGAAATCTCTGAGCATTTAGGTCTCAAAGAAGAAGCGGTTGATCTGCTTCTCGAATGGACGGTCAAGGGCTACAAATGGATGAAACAAGGGTACGAACTTCTCAACTCTCTTGAGGAGTGAGAATGTTCCCCGATCCAGTCGGTTTATTCCCATTGAATGAACGACTTTCTTACGCCCATATTCTTGTTCATATCGCAGCAGTCGACGGCTCTCTTGTGAGAGAAGAGGTCCAAGCAATAGAAGGATACATGGGAAAATGTCTGATTCCTCCAGGGCAGAGGGATGAGATTCGACAGGGGTTTGAGAATCCAAAATCCTTTGGCGAACTTTTGAACAACATCTCCGACGAAATTTTGCAATATGCTCTTCGCGATGCAATCATTGTTGCTTCAATTGACGGTGAGTATGATGAATCTGAGATTGCGTGTATTCGTGAGATAGCATCGAAGATTGACATGTCCGATGAAGAGTTATCCAAGGTATTTGACTGGGTAAAATCGGGATGGAAATGGAATAGTGGATATAAAAAATTTATCTCTAAAAATAGCCAAAAATGAACCTTTTCCGAAGGGCTACATTCAAACCGTGAAAGCCTTCCGCTCAGTTTGGTGGGGGACTTTTGCAGAACGGAGTAAGTGGATGGTACGCTAGACTGGACCGATGTTTAGAAGATAGAAACATGCAGATTGAAATCTGGCTTGAAACTTGGGAGAAATCACTCAGAACGTTTCAACCAATCGCAGCATTGTTGCCAGAAGACTGGCCAACGCTCCCTGCTAATCTCCTTACTGACCCAGGTCATGTCCTCGACCATTTACTTGCTCGCCACGATGCTGAGTCTGATGGAAGGTCCCCGAGAGGTGCTCATCCAACCCCGCCTCGCCTTGCAGATGCGATCATCGCATCTGAGTTACGAGAACCTCTCGTTCATCCAAAAAAACCAATTCAACAAAATAATTTCTTGATGGCGAACTTACCACCAGGCTTCCGTCAACATGTCAAAAATCTGAATCTTCCACCTTCTGCACAAGAAGAATCTGTTGACAACGAAGATGAACAAGCAAATGTCGATAATAATCGACGCACAATCAGCGGCATACCCCTGCCTATTGCCGATACTGCAGCAGGAGGAGGATTGTTCCATGCTCGGCTTATGCGGCGACATGCGGAAATTCATGAAGACAGCACGCCAGAAACAAGGAAACAAGACACACGCAAATTTTTCGAACACATACAACTGCTCGATATCGATCCATTGGCTGTACAAAGTACAAAGCGACGACTCTTACTTGAAGCAATTCGATTGGAACTTGTGAGTTTTGGTGCTGAGCAACCAAATAAAATTTCACGAAAAGAAATGGAAACTTTGCTTGACAAAGGGGTAAAAGAAGGCGACGCCTTACAAGATGACTGGCCATGGGAAACCGAACCACAACTCGTTCTTACAAATCCACCGTGGTTGAGAATTAAAGACCGATTCCGCGGCCAAGATGATGGAAGTAAACTTAGAAAAGAACTTGGAGATCAATTGCGATCCATCGTTGACGATGATAAACCACGATTTTCCACAATGCGAGGTAATGTGAATCTTTACAGATTATTCATTGAGCGAAGTTTACAGATATTGGAAAAAGGGGGCCGGCTCCGTCTCATTGCTCCCGATAGCCTTCTTAGAGAACAGTCATCTCACCCACTTCGAGAACTCCTTGTGAATGAACATGCATGGCATGATGTTTGGTGCATTGAAGAAGCAAATCTTCTGTTCCCGGGCATGACTCAAGGCGTTGTTGTTCTTGGCATTGATGCTAAAGAAACCCCTGTTCCGCTCACTTTACGAGGGCCAATTACTCGTTCAGACTTGCGAAAGGAAGGCGATGGACTCTCATCGCGAGTTCCTTCCTTCCAAATGGAAGAGGTACGTTGGAAGAAATGGGCTCGAGATACTTGGGCTGTTCCACGCCTTCCTCGTGATAGAATTGAGAGGAAGTACACACTCGAAGTTCTTGACAAACTTGCAACACGTCCACGACTTAACGACGACCATCACGTCCTCACAACAAATGGCCAACATGTGCGAGTTCGAGTGGGAGAAATTGACCAAACTTCGAATTCAAAGAGCATTGAGACTTGGGTAAAGGGGAGGGAGAGCCATCCATTCATTCGTGGTGTACATTTCCATGAAGATGATTCAGGACAAGTGTTCATTCGCCATCCTGCGTTTAGAACAGATATTCCATCCCGAGCAAGCGAACGTCAACTCGCAATGTGGATAGGGGAGCAGCCAACACACCAAGGACCACGGCTCGCATGTCAAGCTATTGTCAACGCACATCAAGAGCGACGATTGAGGTGGGCGGTTATTCCAGCAAATTGTGTGTTGGGAAACAGCGTCAATCATATTGAACTTCACTCAGATATCGAAAAGAGACTTACAGACGAACACGGCAATTTGCACAATGCTTTGGATTGGTTGTGCAATCATTTGAACGATAACGACCTTGATGAATGGGCGCGAGCATGGGCAGCAAACAATAACGTCAACAATTACGAATTGGAAACCCTTCCTCTCGACTTAAATGGTGAAATGGTGAAACCTGATTCACAATGAGGAAACGATTTCTCAAATCCTTTCCGTTTAGGAGTATCAATATGCCGTAATATGTACATATTTTTAAATGGTTAAAGTTAGTGGCAAAGGCGTCGTTCTAAAAATTGGTGATACAAGATGGGAATTCATCCAAAAATTGGCATTACAGGATTACCCCGAAGCGGTAAATCTGCTGTCATGGAAAGAGTTCTTGAGATGCTTGTTGAAGAGCGAACAAGAGAGATTGAGATGCGATCAGGCATCATTGAAAAACCGATAATAGGCGGAGTTCAAACCGAACCTCTGATTGAAAATGGTGAACGTCTTGGATACAAAATTATTGACATCGTTACCAAAGAAGAAGGTATCATCGCCCATCGAGAAATCGATTCAAGACTTCGAGTTTTAGGCTTCGGCCTTGACCTTGAAGCATTAGCTAAAGTTGCGGTCCCAGCTATAACGTACGCACATGAAAAATGTGAAGTCCTCGTTATCGATGAAATAGGTAAATTTTCGGTTGAATCAGAAGAATTTGTCAATGCAGTTCGTGAGGCACTTGAAGTTGATATGCCGACATTGCTCACCCTTCACAAAAAGAGTCGCCATCCTTTACTTCAAGATATTCGACGAAGAGATGACGGAAGAATACTTGAAGTAACACCGGTCAATCGAGCACTTCTTCCTTACAAAATTCACAAATTGATGAGAGAAACATACTGAGGCCAATTTACCAATGGCTTGATGTTCCTATGCTCTATCGCCGTTTATGCACGCACCTCACAAGGCAGCCTCTTATCTCTTGGGCGGCTTGGGTATGGGGCTTCTTGTTGCAACAGGATTCGCACTCCAACAGGATAGGATGTCAATCACTGAAATTAACATCGGACATCTCCTTTTCATCTCGGCAATTGTTAGTCTGTTTTTTGCATATATGACGAGAAAAGGCATTGGCCCATTATCTTCACTTTTTCCGAATGAATCTTTAGAAGAGTTATCGGAAAGAATCCAATCAGAATTTCATGAAGAAGAAAAATATGAGCGAGTAAGCAATGCTTGGGCTGAACTTGAAGCCACGGTTCTATCTTCAGAACTTGTGGAAGGTGAAGAATGAAAATAGTCAAAAACTAATCAACTCTCATCACTTCATGGCCTCGGGAATACTTCTCCCACCCGAGCAAACCACAGAAGGATACAAGAAAGCGTTGAAAATTTTAGCAATTGTATGGTTTTTCACATTATTAGGAATTGATAACCCGGCACTTTCGACGCTCAATGGCCTTTCTTGTTGCGGCATGCTGCTTATGATGTTATTGATTTCGAGTGGTAATTCGAAATACAAAAAACAGATGGCTAGATACAAAGTTCAACTTGCACGAGTACAACAACAGCAGGTGTTGAATTCTCAACCAGTTCAACAACAAGTCATTCATCATCACCATCATGCCCCTCAAGCCCAACAGCAACAACAGGTTCAACGCCCATCACAATTAACTCCTGAATTCAAACTTAATTACGCAATGAATCTAGAAAAAGCTCGAAATTTTGAGAAAGCAGCAGAAGCATATTTTGAACTAGGAATGTTCGAAGAATCCGCAAGAATTCGTCAAACGTATCTCGAAAAAGACACTGGGACGACAGTGAACATTGGAAAAGTAGGCGATACGCACATCAATGATTCTGTTGTGATGAATGAACCGACTTCCTCAATGCAACCAACGAGATGCAGGTCATGCCAACAAACGGTTGAGCCCGAATGGACAATGTGCCCGCACTGCACCCAACCCCTCTAATTTTCACATCGGTGAATTCTTGAATCAGGAGTCTGTCCATTGACTCGGTGAGCAAATGAGCGATGTGCCTGAAGGATTGTATTACACAAAAGAACACGAATGGATTCGAATGAATGGCAATGTTGCTACGCTAGGAATAACAGACCATGCACAAGAAATGCTCACGGACATTGTTTACATTGAATTGCCGATGTCTGGAGATTCCGTTGAGGATATGGGCGAATTTGCAATAGTCGAATCTGTAAAATCTGCATCACCAATATTTGCACCTCTTGCTGGAGTCATCACTGAGGTGAATGATGCACTTGACGATACTCCTGAATTGATGAATACAGATCCCTACGGTGAAGGCTGGATTGTTAAAATTGAACTTCAAAACCCCGATCAAGTATCAACACTCATGGATGCTGCTGCCTACAAATCAGAAATTGGCGAGTGAAGATGTCAAGCTCCAACCATTGGAGCCTTTACGTCGACGGTTCATGTTTAGAAAACCAAAATGTTACTGCCCAAACGCCTGCAGCATGGGGCGTGGTTATCGTTCTCGGTGATTCTGGATTAGGAAAAGGAACGGGCGAACTTTTCCATGAATTTTCAGGGATGGTCATCACATCTTCTGATGAACATGAGTTTATTGGAGCCGAGGTGGGTTCAAACAACACTGCCGAATTAACAGCGTTTGCAGAGGCACTACGCTGGCTTCTCATCGAAGGGGGTACTGATTCAGCCATCATACGAACCGATTCACAATATGCTGGTAATTTAGCATGTGGCAAATGGAAACCATCGGCGAATGTTCAACTTGTCCGCCATGTCCAATCACTTTGGAATGAGGTAAGTGAAATGAGACCTCTTGAATGGCAACATGTCCGAGCACATCGTGGACATCGGTGGAACGAAAGGGCAGATCATATCGCTAGTCGTAAGGCGGCTGGCGAATTACCTGAGCCACTAAGTTTTTGGAAACCAGGCCAACGTTAACCGATTCTTTCTCTCAACCATTCCAAAAGATCATCCTTGTAATCGGCCCTTCTCAAACCATGGTCTATCTGTGATTTTAACCATGCAAGAGGCAATCCGGAGTCGTACCAAGCCATCTGGTCAAATAGGTGGCCATGCAAACGCCCTTCTTCCATCCAACGTTTCTGCATTTCAATCGTTTGTAATTCTCCAAATTCCTCATACGAAAATTTCTGCAACAATTCCATCGCATCTTGTGTAAAGATGTAACGACCACACAATGCGAGATTTGAAGGAGCTTCATGTTGACTTGGTTTCTCAACGATTTCAATCAGTTTGCCCTCCTCTACTTTGGCAATGCCATAGTGCCCAACTTCTTCTGGTTTAACTCGAAATAGTGCAACTGTAGGCTCATTTGTTTTGACAAATGTATTGACCAATTGCATGCTCGCCGTCGATGGTTGGAAATCTTCAGTCGATGAATGCCGATCGAGAAGAATGTTGTCTCCAAGCAGAACTAAACAAGCACCTTCGACAAACGGTAGGGCTTGCATGAGAGCATCACCGAAGCCCTTTGGTTGATGTTGAACATGAAATTGAATGTCAATACCATTGCAGGCATCAAAGAGTTGCTCATCCATTTTCCCCCTATATTGTTTCATTGCGGTGGCATCAACAATCGCCTCTAGATTTTTATTCGGCGATGTCACGATGTGCAAGACTTCAACACCGGCTAACTTTGCCTCAAAAATGAGATGAAGAATTGCTGGAATATCAACGAGAGGCAACATTTCCTTGGGGACGTAGGCACTTGCAGGAAACATCCGAGACCCGATGCCTCCCGCCACAATAATGCCGTGAGAAACACCCGTCATGGTTCCTTCAAGAATGAATAGGCTTTCAAATATAGGCTCTTTCAGAATCTCAATGAGGGGAAATAAAGCAATTCCATCCCTCGCCATTTTTGGCTTTGTGGGAGTTCTGTTTTCCATCAGTAACGCTCAAATTTCAGGTCCATGGAATTCGCCTTCATTCACTCGGGGCGTCATAGGATTAGGAGGATTAGCTTGCTTGTATTTTGCATGGTTTTGGATGGTGTTTGGTCGGTTTGGAATTGTGCCAAGTCAAACCATGTGGAAAAATCCTCAAACAACAAAATGGAGTGTTTTCTTGTTTGGATGTTGTATGCTTTCGATCACAAAAATCTTCCAAATATCTTCCATCGGTAATCAGTTTCCGGCTCCGACAGGCCTTCTTTTGACATTTATTGGTTGTCTTGCTCTCCTCAATGCGACATATGTTCATCTTTCACAAGGCGTTCTTTCTGAAGAAGAATAAATCAGTCATCGAGAAAGCCTAGGTCTTGGTCGAGAACTTCAAGAGCCGAATCCAGTTTAGGCAGTTTTTCTGGAACTTCCATCGATGAAACATGCGACGTATTCTCCTGATGTTGTGGTATGTCGCCACCGTCATTGAGCCATTGTAACCACATATCTTTTCCTCCAGGTTTTCTCATTTCTAGCGGTTCCCAGAGTGGATTCAAATCAGCATTAAGTTTCGTGAGTTGATGGATTTTTTGAGCAAAATGATGTGGTGCAATTTCCTCCATCCGTAGAAGGAGTTCTCGTAATCGAGTTCGTACGACTTCGTCCCCATCTACCCATAAAACAGGAACGATATTCCTTCGGTCCTCAGGGTCAAATTCGATATAATCCCTCAAATTTGAAACGAGATTTCGTCGTACGATTGGAGTTGGATGTGAGGCCAGAGATTGAATGGTATCAGCCCAAGTATCCTTGTCAAGATATTTCAAATCACCAACTGTTGAACTCGCTGCTGCTAGGACACCTTCATCTTTTGACTCCAACATATCTAGGAGATATGGGTGTGCTTTCCATCCCAGCCTTCTGAACATTCTTGTCAAGACATCAGCCATGCCGCGTTGAATGAGGACTTCATCTCTCTGATGGAGGCGTTGAGCGAGTTCAAGGCCCAACTCAGAATCAAATTCTATTGTTTTTGCCAAACATAAAATCACTTTCAATACAACATCAACATTTGAATCAGCACTTCTCCTCAACAAAATATTTGGCAAGTCGAGCGGCTCGACAAGTGGTGGTCTTTCCATCAACAACCTCACCCATTCCATGAGAAGTAGTCGACGCTCAGCATTGTCGGATTCCAACCGTTCGAGAATCCAGATGGCAGCTTTTACGCCTTCTTCATGGGCAACCACATCGGTCATTCGTGGAACGACAGCATTAGGATTCCACTCCATATGTTGTGGCCCAACATCAGGTTGTGTATGCCATGTACCTGGTCGTTCAGCCAAGGCAATTGACTCAAGCAAATGGTATCCTTCGTGGACTGCAGAGCCATGAGGCTTCGTACACAAACCATCGATAAGCGCCACACTGAGCCACCATTTGTCAGAATTAGGTGCATATTTATCAAATGCTTCGGCTAACCAATCAGTAGCAATATGAAACATTAAACGATCAGCAACCTCATCTTGACGTTTCTTTAGCCAAGTATTGTGAACTTCAAATGGGTCATCGGTTAGATTCATTCTGTAGGGAACCAGTCGTTCGACGACATTGATGAGATGGCGTTCGAACATTCCTTGATCGAGATTTAGAATCCCAAGACCAAGAGAAAAAAGGTCGTGTGGGGAGGCTGGATGAAGTGCCGGAAAATCAGGGTCTTGGACTGGAGGGCCCGGAAGAGGCCATTTTGTTGTACCATATTCAAGTGCTTCAATGAGTTTTTTTGCAGCCAATTCAAAAATTGATTCAACCAATTCTTTTCGGGCTTTGGACATCTAACCCACCAAAGTTATCAAATGGGACCTTACAGGAGATTTAGATGTCGAGTTCGATATTGAGGTTTTGAATCAATTCCTTGTATCGGTTACGAATCGTAACTTCGGTCACACCAGCAACTTCGGCAACTTCTCTTTGTGTTCTTCTTTTCCCGCAAAGAACTGAGGCGATATAAATAATCGAAGCAGCGATGCCCGTAGGCCCTCGGCCGCTCGTCAACTCTTTTTCCTGTGCAGCCTTGATGAGTTCGTGCGCTTTTGATTCAACTTCAGCATCGAGACCAAGCCCTGAACAGAATCTAGAGATATAATCCTCTGGACCTGTTGGCATAATTTTCATTTTCAGTTCCCGAACCATAAATCGGTAGGTTCGACCAATTTCTTTTCGACCAGTTCGTGATGCCTGTCCAATTTCATCGAGTGTTCGAGGAACGCCACATTGTCTGCATGCGGCATAAAGAGATGCAGCAGCAACACCTTCAATCGAGCGACCACGAATCAATCTCTTGTCAACAGCTTTCTTGTAATTCACAGCGGCTGCCTCGCGAACAGTCTTTGGAAGTTCGAGCCTGCTTGCCATTCTATCGAGTTCAGCAAGTGCCATTGCAAGATTTCTTTCGGTTGCGTTTGAAACTCTGCTTCGCTTTTGCCATTTCCTCATTCTGTAAAACTGAGATCTGTATTTGGAGTTGATGGTTTTTCCAGAATAATCCTTGTTTTGCCAATCGATGTCTGTGGATAGACCTTTGTCGTGAAGCATGACCGTCATCGGAGCACCAGTTCTTGCTCTTTGATCGCCTTGTTCAGGTGAGAAAACACGCCATTCTGCACCTTGATCAATGACATTATCTTCAAGAACGAGTCCGCAGTCGTTACAAACGACTTCGCCCCGTGTTTCGTCTCTGGATAGAGACCGACTTCCGCAATCACTGCATTTTACGATATCTTCGACTTGTTGGTTATCCATAATCTCACCTACCTATGTTCCAAAGGAACATTTTTTCCCCCAAAGAAAGTATATTTAAACTTTTCATGTTGAGTTAATAATCATATTCATTTTACATTAAGCGATTTTCACAAATTCATCTTTCATCAAAGCCGAACGGGTTAAACATGGGAAAGGCCTCCAGTGACATGGGGATGGAATGGAACAACGCATGACGCCGCAAACAATCCGCCTCACCCCTGGAAAACGAGTCCTTTTTCTTACCAAAGACTTAGATTTGATTCGAAAACAATTGTATGATGGATTGAATCTTCGAATGGAAGACCTGCGGATGGAAGACCTCCTTGATGATATCAACACCGATGTGATGACTCCAGCTTGGGTTTGTTTTGACCACCGGCCCGAAGATATCGCAAAAAATGCATATGCTGGCTTAATGCAAAATGGTTTGCGAGTATTTTCTGAAAAAGCACTCATGAACGGAAATTTCGAAGTCATTGTTTCTGGTCAACGCAAAGGAACAGGTTCAAGCAGAGAAACCGCCGCTCAATGCGAACGTTGGGCGGGTATTCGAATCGTAATTGCAGCATCGTTCGCTCCAATCCATGAACGAAATAACATCAATTTAGGTCAACTCATGGGCGATTATGAGATTCTAAAGCGGCTTCAAAATGATGAGGAAATACCCCTAGAAGAATTCACCAACCGATACGACCCAGTTACAAAACTCATATTGGAGCACGGGGGATTGTTTCAATTTGCTCAGGCATTAAAAAATAATACAATTCAACTTCCCGAAATATCGACACCACCTCGGCCAATGACAATGGCAGAAAAAATCATTGCAAACAATCTTGTTGGACAATCGAAAGGTCAATGCGTTCAACCGGGTGACCCAGTCATCGCTGAGGTTCAAGGAGGATACTCACATGAATTTACAACCGCACAAGTGCATGAGTTTCTAGCTGAGGAATATGGCTCGGAGTATACACTGCCGAATCCAGCAAAATTTGCGGTTTTTGAAGACCATCTTTTGTATGCCCATCATAATCCAAAATTTGTTCCGTTTATGGATAAGGTCGAAACGCTTCGCCGTTTACAAAAGGAATTCCAAGTCCACACCGAAGTACGGGATTATTCAGCAGTTGATGGTATATCGCCGGGCATTTGTCACCAAGTCGCACGAGAAGAATTCATCGAAGTTGGAGATTTTATTCAAGCAACAGACTCTCACACATGCATGGGAGGGGCTTCGAATGCTCTCACTTGGGGTGTTGGAGCAACAGAATATGCAAATTTGATCAGCGCCGGATTCACCTTCGTAAAGGTTCCAGAATCGATTCGCTTTGAACTCATTGGAACGCTTCATCCTGGATGTACTGCAAAGGACGTCATCCTCTACATCTTAGCAGACCATGCACGCAAGGAGTTGACTCTTAATCGAAGTATGGAATTCGGAGGCCCTGGCCTTGCATCATTATCAATCGACGAACGTGCAACCCTGTGCAACATGGCGACTGAATGTTCAGGAAGAACAGGCATCTGTGAAGCAGATGACGCTCTCCTCGACTGGATTATCGCATCACAACCACATCTTTCCCGTGAAGATCAATCTCGAAAAATCATCACAGCCGACGAAGGAGCACAATACGATGGTGGTGTTCACACCATTGATTTGTCGAACATCGTGCCCATGGTCGCTCATCCTGGAGACCCAGACAAAGGGATCCCAAGCGACCCGACGAACGGAGCAAATATTTCCGATATAGGGGAAGTTTCAATCAATATAGCCTATGGAGGTTCTTGCACGGCTGGAAAAATCGATGACATTGCGTATTATGCACAAGTATGTCTTGCTGCAAAAGATGCTGGCCTCATTGTCAATGATGAAGTCGATTTTTACATTCAGTATGGTTCCAAGCATGTCAAAGATGTTGCAATATCAAATGGCTGGCACAAACTTTTCATCGAGGTTGGAGTGAAAATCATTGACCCTGGATGTGGTGCTTGTATTGGTGCAGGTCCGGGCGTATCGACTGACGAACATCAAGTGACCGTTTCAGCAATCAATAGAAATTTCCAGGGCCGTTCCGGGCCGGGTAAGCTTTACCTTGCTAGTCCTCTCACGGTTGCAGCAAGTGCGTTCACAGGTAAAATTACTTCATGGGTTGACGATTTATTTGCATAATTTGACGCGCACTTCACGCTCACATCGAAAAAAAGTGGCTCTGCAACTTCATTTTACGATGATATTTTAAGATGGGTTGTCCCGCTGTCCGTTGTACCACTGGCCCAACGTTGTGATGACAAAGGAGTACCAGGAGGAAGAATTATGGGAATAGCAGAACGCCTCGCCTCACAACAAAAACAAGTTGCTATATCGGAATTTTTTGAAAAGAACAAGCATTTTCTTGGCTTCGACTCATCTATACGTTCTCTCATTACTGCGGTGAAGGAAGCAGTCGATAATGCGCTTGACGCTTGCGAAGAAGCACGAATTTTACCAGAAATTTTTATCCAGATTTCAAAAGTCGATGACAAGAAAAATATCATTGAACTCTTGATTGAAGACAACGGACCTGGCATTCCAAAAAAGAGCATTGAAAAGGTGTTTGGACAACTTCTTTTCGGTTCAAGATTTCACGCTATTCGACAATCTCGCGGTCAACAAGGTATTGGCATCACAGGTGTTGTTATGTACAGTCAATTAACAACGGGACGAAAGACCCACGTTCGATCAAAAATAAAGTCTGAGGCTACGGCATCAATCGTCAAAATCGGTCTCGATACGCGTGCGAATAAAGCCATCAAAGAAGGGGAGGATAGAGAAATATGGATGGGCCGAGATGGTGAACCAAAAGAACACGGGTTAGAGGTTCGAACGCGTATGAAAGGGAAGTACCAAAAAGGTAGGCAAAGCGTTTGGCAGTACTTGAGAATGACGAGCATCGTCAATCCTCACGCTGATATCACTTATGTTGACCCCGACGGTGAGACATTCCACTGGCCGAGGGTTACCGAACGATTACCAACAAAGGTTGAGGCCATTAAACCCCACCCTCACGGTATCGAACTTGGTGCGTTGCAACGTATGCTTCGAGAATCAAAAGATTCCAAGATGAATATTTTTTTGAGAAACAATTTCAGTGGAATATCGGTTCGTGCTGCCAAGGAATTGCTGGCTGCCGCAGAAATCGAGGAAAAAACCAAACCTCCTTCAATGGCTCCAGAGCAAATACGTTCTCTCCTCGAAGCGTTTCAGGGGGACAGATTGTATCAAGGAAAACAGATTAAACTTCTCAATCCTCCAACCAACTGTCTGTCGCCTATCGAAGAACTCCTCATCAAAAAGGGGTTATCAAAAACCATTGATTCAAAGTTCGTAACGACGATGACTCGAGCACCTGCAGTATCTTCAGGTAACCCGTATCAAGTGGAGGTCGGCCTCATTTTTGGTGAAGGAATGGCGGCGGACAAACCTGTGGAAATCTTACGATTTGCGAATCGTGTTCCGCTCATGTATCAACAAGGTGGATGCTTGCTCACCAAAGCCATTGAAAGCGTTGATTGGCGCCAGTACGGGCTCGAACAAGCTGGTGGAAAAGGAATACCCAAAGGCCCAGCGGCCCTTTTGGTCCACTTGGCAAGCACCAATGTTCAATTCACATCTGAGGCCAAAGAAGCGGTGGCAGATAACGAGGAAGTGTTAGAAGAATTGCGGAAAGCGATGCTCGAAATGGGCAGGGGTTTACGTAAGCATTTAGAAAAACAAAAGAAAAAAGCAAAAACACAAGAGAAGTTTGAGTTGGTCAACGATATCATTCCCGCAATAGCTGAAAAATCTGCAAAGATTCTTGAGCGTCCAGTACCAGATTTGTCAGGATCAATCACCAGAATTATGGGCGCAGTCATCGCAGAATCAGAAACTAAATGGAATAAAGAAACGAAGATGGTCGACGTAAATATTACAATTTTTAATTACACCACAAGAGCGAGATCGTACACAATACTCGCAAACTATCCTGAACGTGATGGTGCTCAAATAACGGAAAATCAAACTGGAGGTCGCAAGGAGACCGTTGGGCTTTGGGCTTGGAAATTAGACACATTACAACCTGGTGAGGTCACGTCTATTACATACTCACTAGCTAATCTCGAGCGAGGTGATTGGAATGACACGGATGTCTTCTATCGGGGGACTCAAGAAATTATTGGGGCTTCAAAGATGGATGAAAAAATCCTTCAGGATTTGAAGACAAGAGAAGAGCAGGGTGCCAATGAATCTGATGATGACGTCCATCAAGATGTTGAAGATGAGGTTGATGATGAGCAACCAGCAAGTAAAATCGAGGATGAGGATATTCCAGATGAGGATATACCCTCACCAAAATCACCACCACCCACTGGCCAACGAACACTTTTCGGAGGAGATGAATAATGGCTGCTCGAAGAACTGTAGAAGAAACAAAAGAAGCGTTACATGATGTTGTTGCTGAAATGTATGATAAAATTGTCAAAGGCGAACCTCCAACAATGACACTTCCAGTACGAACGAAAAACAACATTGGATTCGATAATAAACTTGGAGTGTACAAATATGGCAAGAAAAAATCGATTCGAGATGCAACGAGTTTAGGATCTGCAAAGCAATTGCTACGCGCCCTCCACGTCATTGAGTTCATTGAAGAGATGATCGACGCAGAAAAATCATCGACGCTTCGTGAAATGTACTACATTTCTGAAGGTTGGGGGTTAGGGAAATTCGGTTCGCAAAATGAATCGAATAACCTTGCAGAAGATCTCGAAGTCGTTACGCAATGTTTGCGTGAAGATTTCAAACTCAGGCCAGAAGAAGATGGTGCACGTATGATTGGTAACTTGACTTTGCGAGAACGAAATCGCCGAGGACAATGGATGGAGATTAACGCCCGAGATGACGTAGGGGATTCAGGATATGGTGTTCCATACAATGTTGAAGAAGAAAAGATAGAGTTGATGCATCATGATATTGATTTCATAATGGCCATTGAGACAGGTGGTATGTTCGATAGGCTGGTTGAAAATGGATTTGATGAACAATATCGTTGTGGTTTGTTGCACCTCAAAGGACAACCTGCACGGTCAACTCGGCGAATTATGAAGCGCATGAGCGAGGAATGGGATCTACCTGTCGTTGTATTTCTCGATGGTGACCCGTGGTCATTCCGTATCTTCGCTTCAATAGCCTACGGCGCAATCAAGACAGCCCACATTTCGGAATATCTTGCAACACCTTCTGCGACATATCTCGGTATCACGGCAGATGATATTATTGCTTACGATTTGCCGAGCGATGATTTATCGACCAAGGATAAAGAGGCACTAACGGCTGAATTAAGCGATCCTCGTTTTGCTGATGGATGGTGGCAGGAACAAATCAACATGATGCTTGATATTGGCAAAAAAGCTGAGCAACAATCACTTGCAAAATATGGTTTAGATTTCGTGACCGAGACCTATCTGCCCGAAAAGCTGGCAGCATTGGGTTTAGGTTGATGTGAATGTATTCTGCCTTCCTCGAAGGATTCGCCCTAAGTTTCGGGCTTATCCTTGCGATAGGAGCTCAAAATGCATTTGTTATTCGTCAAGGATTACTTCGGTCACATCTTTTCCTCGTGTGCTTAATTTGTGCGGTTTCGGATGCAACTCTAATTTTTCTTGGCGTGTATGGCTTTGGCTCTTGGCTTTCAACAGTTGAAAATGCCAAACTGGTTATGACATGCATTGCTGCCCTTTTCATCTTCATTTACGGATGTTTACGAGTCAAATCAGCATTGAACCCTGAAGCATTAAACATCGATACGACGACGACATCTACCGGTTCAATTGCGCTGACAACACTAGCTTTTACATGGCTCAATCCACATGTGTACCTTGACACAATTCTTCTGATTGGGGGGGCGTCAACAAGGTATCTAGGCAACGAACGAGATTTCTTTGCGGTTGGCGCTGCATTTGCATCGTTCACGTTCTTCTTTTCACTCGGATATGGTGCTCGCTCACTCTCAACGCACCTTTCTCTACCGAGGACGTGGAAATTCATTGATGGTACCATCGCAGTTCTCATGTTTGTCCTTTGTGGAATTTTAATCGGTTCAATTTTATGACATTAACATGAGATTAAAGAGGTTGTAGGATTTGGGAGTCTCATGGAGAACACGAATCAAGACAGAAGTTCTCCTTGGCCGAGGCGTCTTGTTTTAGGGGGAATCATCTTTGCTGTTTTGGGCTTCTTCTTGTTGGTGGGTCAAGGTTCATCAATCGATTCTATTTTCAATCCTCAAACGAGCAACGTCGTCGAATTCTCGGGTGAAGATAGCGAGACACTTGACCTTGAAAGAGGATGTTATCGTCTTGTTCAAATCACCGGTTCATCGACACTGAATGTAACATTGACCGCAGTTGATGGATCGAATCTAACAGGTGAAGCAATAACAGAGAAAAGTTGCAAACTTGACTGGCAACCTCAATCGCCCTCTGCAACATATTCGACAACAGCTTCATGGGATCTTCAAGAGGGGTCATATTTCTTGGAGGTAACCTGCCCGGATGATTGCACATCAACCTCATCATGGCTCATCTCAATCGATGATATGCAAAAGGGATTCTTTAGCAACAACCTGCTCGTCATCGGCCTTTCGATGTGTTGTCTAAGCATCCTCGTTCTCCCGATGGGTCTTGTTTTGTCGTACTCAAATTCCAAAAATAAAAATCCAAATGTTGTGTTGATGAATCAACATGGTCATCCCGTCCATCTTGAAAATTTGCCCCCCCACATCGCCCAACAGATACAAGAAGAACTCACGAATTTTCCGCCTCAACAGCAGCAAATTGCACCGCCTTTTGCGAATCAACCACAAACTCCTCAACAACAGTCAGATGTACGAGATGGAAGTTTGGAGGTTCAACAAGGCAAACTTATGACGACTGAACAAGTCTATGCATTGATGAGGGGCGACATTGAATCTGCACAAAATTTCAATCCGGGTGGTCAAATTGATAATGAAAAGGTCATGGATGATGCTGCAAATGCCGTTGCTATTGCAAGTTGGGACGAGGGTGCACCCACTCAACCTGTCGACACAAAATCACCAACTCCTCAACAACCTAAATTGCGAAAAACTCCTGAAAAATCTGAAAGCAGTTCGTCATGGAAAGATTGGGATGAAATGAATTGATTCGATGAGTTCAAAAACATCCTGTTCTCTAGGTAACCTAGAGTTGAGTAGTATGACCGACTTAGACACCGCTCTCAAATTGTTGCAAAACACTCTCCGCCGTGAAATATTGGAACGCCTCGTAAAAGAACCTCATTACCCAATGCAGTTAGCAGACTTGATCGGCATTAGTCAGCAAGCCACCATGAAACATCTCAAGGAAATGGAGCGAGGCGGACTTGTGGAATCCACTCGAGTTCCTTCAGAGAAAGGAGGCCCGCCAAGAACGATTTATTCTGTTGAAAAATCATTTTCAATTCGAATCGACCTTGCTCCAGACATGTTCAAATGCGAGCAAAGAAAACTCCCACAAGGTAGCCCAATTCGACTATCGAGCCAATTGCCATCCGATGGACGCCCCCTTGCAGAATTCATTGCAGGTCGTCGAAAAATGAGTGTTGTTGAAGGGCTTGATGTCCTCCATGAGTTGTCAGATTCACTTGAACGTCTTGACCAGCAAAGAGATGCATTGATATCCTTGCATCAACATATCCGCAGCAAAGTCTCTCAAGGCGTTTCAGATGAATTTGACACGTATGAAGAACGAGCAGTGGTGCAAAAGATTCTCGATACACCAAGAGAACCAGTCGATTTTACGACCCTTATTCCTCCAGAATTATTGATGCATGGGTCAATGGATGAATTATTGGATACGATCCGAGATAAATTAGAACGAGACATTTCCAAACGAGAAGGCCAGTTTATCGGAACTCAACTCAACTCAGATCTTCGTTGGTACCTCATGCCAAGTAAGCGACGTATAGGCTCAAATGAAGATTAATTTCTAGAACCAAACAAAGAAATTCTACTTTTTGAAACAAGTATGTAGAGAAGATCTCGAATGGGTAGCGGTATCATCCAAACGATGGGAAACCACATCTTGTAGTGCCAGCGAAGATAGAGCAAGACTCGAATTGCAGCAGCAGAACGAATGAATGTTACACCATCCCGAACCAAATAGACGCTGTCGACGCGTTGATGAATGTCTGAAAAAGTAGAGATAATAGCTTGACCGTCTTCACTTTCAATAGCAAGAATTTCCAAATTCGAATCTAATGCGAGCCGTTTACGAACAAATTTTGAGAGCCAGTGACAAAGATTGCACCACCCATCCACAAGCAGTACATCACCCATACAGAGCCCTCATTGTTCAAGAATTTCCGCAAGCAAAATGAAGATATTATCTCCAATATCTCGTAATGATTGTAAATCTTCATGTTGTATGAGAATTGAAATTTCACATTCATCCCCGTGTTTTGAAATTGTGTAAGAGCATGGTTGTCCATCAAGATTGTTTGCAAGAGAAGACACGATTTCTTTTGCCCCAACCCATCGGATTTCAGCACTGTGAACCTCTGCCATGAAAGTGGTCGGGGGGTGGGCTGATATGAGACTAACCATTCGTATCTCCATGAATGGCCCAAATGCGAATGGCAATGTCATCGCAGGAAGCGGGGGCGTCCTTCTAGGTGAAGGTAGAACCAATCACGAAGGTAGGAAAGCCCTCCTTTTAGTCCGAGGAGATGAAGATACCAGTGAGTACGAAAATCTCGTATCGACGATGGGCATTCATATTGTTGAGAAAATGATTCAGCCCGGCAAAGTCAATCCAGGGAGTTATTTTGGAGGAGGGCGACTCAAACTCATTCAAGAGACTCTGAGCATCAAATCTGGCGCTTACAAACAGGTCAGTCTCATTTTATTACACACAAATGCGACTCCACGCCAACTTGTAGCCATCGACCAAATCTTAGGTATCGAGGTATGGGATAGAGTCCGTCTTTTGCTTGCACTCTTCACCTCACATGCTTCATCCGTTGAGGCGAGAACTCAGGTCCGAATAGCAAAATTATTGGCAGATCGTACCATACTTCGTGAGGCTGTATCCGTCCAAACCACCGGTGAACGTGCAGGTTATGGTGGAGAGGGTGCAACGGCACTACAGGTGATCATTAGTTCTCTAAATCGCGAGCTTACGACATTAAGGAAGCGATTAGGGAAACACACTCACTCAGCAGCGCTACGACGAGAACAAAGGCGAAAGCAGGGACTCAATACAGTTGGATTGGTGGGTTACACAAATGCTGGAAAATCATCATTGTTTCGTGCACTATCCGGAAAAAAAGTGCTTGTTGAAGACAAGCTATTCTCAACCCTTGAACCAACATTAGGTCAAATGGAAAAGAGTCCAAGAATTTTAATTGCAGATACAATCGGTTTTATTGATAATATACCAAATACCGCTTTAGCGTCATTTAAATCAACATTTGCTGAAGCGTTAGAAAGCGAAATCGTTCTCCATTTGATCGATGCGTCAGACTCCCTTGATGAAATCCAAAGAAAATTCATGACAACGAAAAATGAACTTAATGAACGACTTACTGAAGCAAGTTTTGATCAGACATTCAAAACCATGGTTGTCTTTACCAAAATAGATAGAATCTCTGCCAAACATATTGCGATGGTTCGTCAATGGATAGATGATGAACAACTTCACGATGTCCATTTTATCTCTTCCATTTCTCATCAAGGCATCGATGAATTAAGGCATTCAATATTTCAAAACCTATTTGGCTCACTGCAGTCAATTATTGTTCATCTTTCATCCGAGGGCCAGGGGCAAAAAGCGGTTCACGCACTCTATTCAAACGGTTACATCGTACACAAGAGAGAACATGGTGAACAAATGTTCCTTGACATATGGATCTCCGAATCAGAATTGGCGAAACTGTTCCACCAGTTCCCTCATACGATTGAACACAAATAGAAGGATGTCGTGAGCATGATTGTGGGAGAAGAGGTCGTCGAACAATCTCAACCAGTTGATGACTATCTCGATGATATCATTGAAGAGCAACCACTCGTGTTCTCTACAAGTGATGCAGCACTGCATATTCCTCAAAAGAAAATGCACCCGATTGGTCGTTCCATCGCTATTTTTGTCATTTGTATATCCATATTAGGTGCGGCGAATGGAGCAGATTTTATCGACCCAAATTCAGGGTTGGTTCGTGCAGATGAATTCGTGTATCGGTTGGCGTTGACGGCACCACCAGAAAGTGCACAATTTGATGGTGTCATTTACGATGATACTGGGCAGCCATACGATGGTATGCTCATTCATGTGTCGTGGGAAGAAAAAGGTGGGGGATTAAATTCAACAGAAATGGTGACCAATCAATCAGGAGAATTTCATTTTGAAAATCTCACACCAGGCCTCCTTATTGTCGATATGTATGTCGAACGAGATGGATACAAGGATTGGTACACAAATCGCATACTTTTATCTCCACCCGCAATTATTGAACCTATTGGGTTCACAAAAATCGATTTCACGATGCCCAGTCAAGATGAGTTCCAAAAGTCCCCTTGTAAAAACGGAGAGTCAAATTGCACCGTTCGAATCATTGACATGACACCAACTCAAATGGAGCATCCAATCATGGATCCAAGTGCGGCGAGTGCTTATGTCCTCATCGGATTCGGATTTATCGGACTTGCTCTCATCGCAGCAGGGTTTGCAATTTGGGCATTGTTTAGTCACTCGGTTGGTGTACTTCGCATGTCAACTATGTTTGCATTTTTCACTATGGGGCACTATTACTCTGCGTGCATCCTTGGTCTTGTAGCATTCCTCTTGACCTTCGCCATACCGAAAGAGAGTGACTCCGTTTACCTTGAACATGGAAGCAGAATGTCAATGGACTTATCATAGGAGAAGAAGGTGAAGAGCATATGGATATCCTAGGCCATACATGGATGCAGCGTCAGTTGGGCCAAGCGGTATCATGTGTTTTTTTGACAAAAAACAACGGCGTTATAGCAGGAGGTTGGGATGGAGCGCTACGTCACTGGGACGCAGAAGGTAGTCAATTTTGGGACATTATGACCAGCAGTCGAGTAAGTACCATCCTAGAGCACGACGATATGTTTGTTGTTACAAGCGGCCTAGAAGTTGTTGCCGTATCAAAGAATGACGGTCATATCATGTGGGTTACGGCACTCGAGGGGAGTGCAGATGGCTTGCTACAATTTGACGATTGCATTATTGCAACATCTTCAACATATGATATCGAGCATAACGATTTCATTGAATCAGCAATTTGGAAAATCAGTTTTGAGGGCGATGTTGAATGGGTTCATCGTATGGATGAGCGACCTTGGTATGGATATATTGAGGGCCGATATGCACATTTTGGACTTGGTCGTCCGCGTTGTGGCCTCTTATCAATTTCTTTGGATAGTCAAGCAATATCACATACTCCTTTCACAATCGATAGTCCAGTGATGTGTGGAAATACTCATGGCAAAGAACACATGTTTGGATTGGCCAGCGGTCATGTCGTGACTGAAAAGACCATCATCCATCAAGCCCAGACGGGAGTTGAGTTTTTGTCAACATCACACGCTGGCTTTCTTCTTGGATTGGAAAATGGCGATTGTCGTTCGTTCAATCAAGTGGGCGATGAGCAATGGCAACTGAGTGGCCAATCGATAAGTGGTCTGCTTTCGGCATGGGCATCATCATCATCAGGATATGTTTGGATTGCTCGTAAACGCCTTGATGATGGAGAATTGGTCGTTGTTGATGAGAAGAACGGCGACATTATCGCTACATCAAACACATCTCGAGTACATTCTTTGGTGTCAAATGATGAACGATTGTGTATTGGATTTGAAGATGGGCAAGTCATTGTTTGGGAACGAGAGATGTTCAATCGTCGTCAAAACCAAGAGATTCAAAGCAAAGAGATCGACCCAGAGAAAGAAGCATTGCGTGCTCGCTTGAGGGCATTACGCAGATGAACCCGTCATATCTTCAGGACGAACCCACGCTTCAAATTCTTCTTCAGTAACAAGATTCAATTCAAGTGCAGATTGTTTCAAAGTCAGTCCATGTTCGTGAGCATGCTTCGCAATTTTTGCAGCCTTATCGTACCCAATGTGATTGTTGAGGGCGGTGACAAGCATCAGTGAATTGTTAAGATGAGCGTCAATGTTTGCTTGATTTGGTTCCATGCCGGCCACACAATGTTCTCTGAATGAGCGGCAGGCATCGGTAAGAAGTTGTACGGAATGAAGGAAATTATGAATCATCATCGGTTTGAAGACATTGAGCTCAAAGTTACCTTGGCTACCACCGATGGTGATTGCTGTGTGGTTGCCCATGACTTGACAACACACCATCGTCATTGCCTCAGATTGAGTGGGATTGACCTTCCCAGGCATAATTGATGACCCAGGTTCATTTGCAGGCAAGGAGAGTTCACCAATCCCACATCGCGGACCAGATCCAAGCCATCGAACGTCGTTTGCAATTTTCATCAAACATGCCGCGAGCGTATTGAGCGCCCCAGATGCGGAAACCAAAGCATCGTGTGCAGCAAGTTGAGCAAATTTATTCTCGGCAGAACAAAATGACAGTCCAGTGATGTTGCATATTTCATCTGCAGCCATTTGAGCAAACAGCGGATGTGTATTGAGACCAGTACCTACCGCAGTTCCTCCTAAAGCGAGTTCAAAGACATCGTCGAGGACAAAATCCAATCGTCGTAGGCAAGCATCGAGCTGAGCAACCCAACCAGAGACTTCTTGCCCCAATGTCAATGGAACAGCGTCCATTAAATGTGTTCGACCGATTTTGACAATTCCCGCCCATGCCTCAGATTTTTCTTGAAGTGCAACTCGTAATGCCCGAACACTTGGTAAGAGGTCGTGGACCATTGCCTCAGCAGCTGCAATATGCATAGCGGTCGGAAATGTGTCATTGGATGATTGGGCCCGATTAACATGGTCATTTGGATGAACCGGGTCCTTTGAACCAAGCACTCCTCCAGCGAGTTCTATCGCACGGTTAGCAATGACCTCATTCGCATTCATGTTTGATTGTGTTCCGCTTCCAGTCTGCCAAACCCGTAATGGAAAGTGTTCGTTGAGTTTTCCATCTAAGACCTCTTGAGAGGCAGCAATAATCAGGTCACCCACCTCAGGAGGAAGTTGTTTGAGTGCTACATTTGTTTTTGCGGCCGCCTGTTTAAGAATTCCAAATGCTCGAATCACACCGGGTGGCATTGTATCGTTTCCGATGTCGAAATTAATGAGTGAACGTGCTGTTTGGCAGCCGTAGTAACGGTCGTTTGGAACTTCAATTTCTCCCATGGTATCGGATTCGATACGCGTGTCTGCCATACAAGGTTCCTATCAACGACATCCTATGAATTTGCACATTCGAAGGTCCTGATTTTTCCTTATTCTCCAACTTTTTTCAATGAACCAAATTCACTCGCAAGGATTGCTCCAATACAGCAAGAAATGACATAGATTATAATCACCGAACTATGATTCGACAAGAGGTTCGGCCCAATTGTTCTAGCTGGATTCATACTCGCTCCGGTGAAGGAACCAAAGAAAAAAGCGAGAAGTGCTACCGTGCCCCCAACCCATATCGCAATGGCGACGATCGACGATGTTTTTCGTATGATGAAGAGAATACTGAGCATGAGGAGAAAAGTAATGAAAATTTCAATCCCTACAAGTTCTGCAAAGCCTATGTGTTCAGCAGGGGTGGTTGGCCCAGCACCCTTTGAAAGCAAAGCTCCAATGAACCCACCACTAATTTGAGCAACGATGTATGGCAAAACAAGACTTTTGTCAAGATGGCCACTTCGCCAGAATCCTAATGTTACTGCGGGATTGATATGGGCACCAGAAATAGGTCCGAGACAAATGATTACGATGCAAACAGCGAGGCCAAATGTGAACGACACCGCAAAAGAAGACCAACCAAGTGCGATAGATCCGCACCCAATGCCGACCATAAATGCGGTGCCACAAAATTCGGCGCCCACTTTATTCCACACAACAAAACGACGTTTAGAACGCCTTATTGGTTTATCTTCCGTAGTATAATGAGGCCATCTGCTAGAATGATGATGTTCATAAGAAGGAGCGCGGTATATGTAATACCCTCATTCAATATCATACTCTTCCGGGCCGATGGCAACTTTTCCCTGACCAGCAGAATACCAACCACGGTACATCAATCTCGTTTGATATGGTAACACAAAATCACCATTTTTCGTCACTGCAATCAAGCCACCACGGCCACCAAAAGGCTCAACTGTGTGCATGATTTTTGTCGCCGCATCTTCCAATGACATGTCGAGAAGGTGTAGATTGGTTGAAAGCGTATGTGCTGCACATGTACGTATGAATGCCTCGCCAACACCAGTGCATGAAACCGCAACATGCCCGTCCGCCCAAGTTCCAGCACCAATAATCGGTGTATCCCCAACTCTGCCATTTGGTTTACCAGTCATACCCCCTGTCGATGTTGCTGAGGCGAGATTACCATGAACATCGAGTGCCACTGCTCCAACCGTCCCATACCCTTCGTTTTCTAAATCATGGTCGAGAGCAGCCATGTCATCTTCATCCGTGGTTCCTGGTTTGAGTGAGGCTCGTTTCCATTTCTCCCATTGGGCTGAACGAAGTTCGGTGATAAGCCAATCCGAATCGACCATTTCACATCCGTTTCTTTCAGCAAAATCATCTGCAGCACTACCGTGGAACATAAGGGGCCATTCCTGCTCAAGCAGTGCGTGAGCAACATCGACGGGGTTGCGAGTGCGTTGTAGGCCAATGACAGCCCCCGCCCTCCCGTCTTTCCCGTCCATGATGCTAGCATCCATTGTAACACATTTGTTTTCGTCGAGGACAGAACCCTTTCCAGCGTTAAAAAGAGGTTCATCCTCGAGCCACTCAACGGCTAATTTTACTGCCTCAAGAGCGGTGATGTCACCATCCTCAAGCCTTGGCCCAATGTCCATGAGTAACTTTTGCATACAATGAATTCGCTCAGTGTCTAAATCACTCAAACCCTTCCACGGACCATCTCCACCTGCTCCACCGTGAATGACGAGCACGGTCATTGAGTTCACTCTATAACGCTGCAACGAATGATTTGTTGTGGCTCAAGAGGACGGTCACGACCATCGGTATCACAGCCTTCAATGGCACGAACCGCACTCATGCCGTCGACAACTTCACCGAACACGGCATGGTTTCCATTAAGCCAAGGAGTCGCAACGGTTGTTAGAAAGAATTGCGACCCTCCAGTGTTTCGACCGGCGTTCGCCATCGATAGAATACCAGGTTTGTCGTGTTTCAATGCAAGAGCGGAGGGTTCACAGGGGATTTGCCATCCCGGTCCGCCTGTTCCTGCTCTGTTCGACTTTGGGTCTTTTGAATGCGGACAACCGCCTTGGATCATGAAATCTGGAATGACTCTGTGAAAGTGTAGGCCGTCGTAATGCCCGGCGTTTACGAGTTTGACGAAATTTGCCACCGTATCGGGGGCACTTCCGTGAAAGAGGTCAATGGTAATATTTCCAGCACTTGTTTCCATGAGGACTTGCATAGTTGATGCACAGAGCGGTTGTTCAAGAGCATTGTGTTCAATTGATGAAAGCAAGAATTCAAAAAACGAGGAGTTCTAAGGTATTCATGAGCAATGTTCTCGATATCGAATTCAACACAATGGAAGGCGAAACAACGACGCTTCGGCAACTCGGGGGGTCGAAATGGCTTGTGGTCAATGTCGCTTCTGCCTGCGGAGCAACACCACAGTATGCTGGCCTTCAAACAATCTATGAGTCGAATGAGGAGTTAACAGTGGTCGGTTTTCCCTGCAACCAATTTGGTCGACAAGAGCCAGGAACCCATGAGGAAATATGTGAATTCACTTCAACAAAATATCAGGTTACATTTCCACTCATGGCGAAGATTGATGTGAACGGTGAGCAGCAAATCCCACTCTATTCAGAACTTTGCAAGGTTGAAGACTCAACGGGGCACTCGGGAGAAAT
>Ga0255757_10000788_pt1 | contig 31155 bp, 44 predicted proteins | sample 071ome_27_FD_179957 | JGI IMG/M metagenome (GOLD analysis project Ga0255757, IMG submission 179957) | Coastal salt marsh microbial communities from the Groves Creek Marsh, Skidaway Island, Georgia - 071409AT metaG (version 2) | ecosystem: Environmental > Aquatic > Marine > Intertidal zone >...
AGAGTTTAGTCTTAATACAGAAAAAACACTTGTATTCAAACCTGATTTTAATTATAATCATTTGGCTGATTCATACGGATTAAAGCCTATTTATATTCATAAAGTAGAAAACAATGTTCTTACATATAATGAAACTACACTTAATAGATATAATAAACTTTCTAAATCTGAATCTCGTAATTCAACTCCTCAATTTTTAAAGACTGCCGCTGTTTTTGTTGCTCTTATAGCAGGAACTTATTTTGCTGAAAACAGTTATAATGAGTTTAGATTAAGTCAAGAAATATCATTTCAAAATGAAGTTAGAGCAGAGTCAATAAAAAAAGCTGAAAAAGCTATTTTTGATTTTGGAACACTCCCTTCAATTAATTTAAAAATTAATAGTCCTGTGAATACAGGAAAATATTATATTATGGCTGGCTCATTTAGGTTAGAATCTAATGCAAATAAATTATTTGATTTACTTCTTTCAAAAGGATATAACCCTACAAAACTTCCACTTAATGATAAGGGCTTAACGCCAATCTCATTTGATAATTTCTCAAACAGAAAAGATGCTGTTGTTGCATTAAGAAAATTTCAAAAATCTGAAAATAAAGATGCTTGGATTTTTGAAAAAGAATAATATGAAATCAAAATTTCCTGAAGATTCTAAAACAATTCAAACCGACATTGTTTTACCTGCTGATACTAATAGCTTAGACACATTATTTGGAGGTGAATTAATGGCTAGGATGGATAAAGTAGCTAGTATTGCAGCAATTAAGCACTCTGAAAATGTTGTTGTTACTGCTTCAGTTAATAACATATCTTTTGGAGAACCGGTTTATAAAGGGAGTATATTAACTATCGAAGCAAAAGTTTCTAGAGCTTTTAATACATCCATGGAAGTCTTCATTGATGTATACAAGCAAGATAAAACTCATAAAGAAAAGAAAAAGGTCAATGAAGCAATTTTTACATTCGTTGCTTTAAATAAATATGGGAAACCAGTAAATGTTCCTGATGTTGTCCCTCAAACTGATTTAGAAAAAAAGAGATATGATGCAGCTCTAAGAAGAAGACAGTTAAGTTTAGTTTTAGCTGGAAAAATGAAACCAAAAGAGGCTACTGAACTTAAATCAATTTTTGAGTAAGTGAGATTTAAATTTTTAATCATTTCATTTTTTTTAATAGTATTTCAAGCACAATCTCAATCGGATTATGACATTAAGATTTTGGGAGTTGCACAAGATGGAGGTGTCCCTCATCTTGGATGTTCAAAAACATGCTGTTCTACAAGTTCTGTAACAAGATATGTTTCTTCAATAATGGTTTCTAATCAAAAATCTAAGGCCTCTTATGTCTTTGATGCCTCCCCAGATTTAGCTAAACAGCTATCTTTCATGAAAGATAAAATATCTGAAAATTTGAAAGGAATTTTTTTAACTCATGCTCATATTGGTCATTACTCAGGACTAATGTATTTAGGAAGAGAATCGTTTAACTCAAAAAATATTCCCGTTTATGCAATGCCGAGAATGAAAAAATTCTTAGAAACTAATGGTCCATGGAATCAATTAGTCTCGCTCAATAATATTAAAATCAATTCAATAATTAATGAAAGTGAAATTGTTGTTGAGAAGGACCTTATTGTAAAACCCATTGAAGTTCCACATAGAGATGAATATTCAGAAACTGTAGGGTATTTCATTAAGGGGCCGAATAAATCTGCAATTTTTATTCCTGACATTGATAAATGGTATAAATGGGATAAATCAATTGTTGATTTAATAAGTAGTGTAGATTATGCATTCATTGATGCTACATTTTATGATGAGAAGGAAATTAATTATCGTGATATTTCAGAAATACCTCATCCTTTTGTTATTGAGAGTATGAGGTTATTTGAAGAGGCTTCTAAAAAAGAAAAATCTAAAATTTATTTCATTCACCTAAATCATACCAATCCACTTTTGGATAGCAATTCAAGTGAGTATAAGGATTTAATTAGTAAGGGTTATAATGTTGCTCAGGAAGGGTTAGTCCTTAAACTTTAAACCCCACAAAGCATATCTTCACCACAGCACATTGGGGATTTAATTTTACCCATGCAGCTAGGACACTTACTAATTTGTACTACAGAACCATCGTCCAGAGTTAAATGATCGTTTTCTAATGGAATAGAGCACTTTCCACAAGTTGCATTAACTGACATTCCACATTTATTACATTCGTATGTGTACATTATTTATAATTTTATTCTATTAAATATATGAAGAATATAATTTGTATTGGATTTTTATTTTTAAGTATAAATTCTTTTTGTCAAAAAATATACTCAGTCAAGTATGCATCTCAATCAGATTTTAAAGTTTTTGTTGTTGATTATGAATCACAAGCTGATTTAAAGGTATTCAAGGTTAATTATAAATCACAGGCAATAAAAAATGATGGTTTGTGGTATTTTGTAAATTATAAATCGGATGCCAATAAAAAAATTTATTTTGTTGATTACAAATCACAAGCAGATTTAAAAATTTACTTTGTCAAGTATAAATCCCAGGCTGGTTGGAATGAAAATTCTAAAAAATATTTACTATACTAGAATCTTTTGCCAATAGAGATTCCTCCTTTAAAAATAGCTTCAGGTCTATATGAATAAATATTAACACCTGGTCGTGGCGCATCCTCCATTTGTGCATTAGTAATAAATCTTCCAACTCCTACATTAATTTCAAAAGTCCAGCCCAATTTGTTAACCCATTTTCTTCCAACTCCTGCTCCTGGGGCAATTCCAAAACTTTTTTCAGTCACAATTTCCCAGTAATCTAATCCAGGTTGAGTCGGATCAGGATTATAATTATAATATTCTACATCATAATTATAGGATGAAAATTTTGTAAAAATTTCTGCAAAGAACCCTTTGCCTCCGTAATCTTCTTTATTGAAAAAATAAAATCTATAGAATGGTGTCAAAGAAAATTGATCAGTCCAATTCAAAGACCCATCATCTGATGTTAAGTTTAAGAACAAGCTTGCTCCAAAAGATGAATAAGGATTTTTAATTTTTTCATAAGTAATATCAAAAGCCGGGAAAGCAATTAAATCAACTAAATCCAACTTAATTTCATTTGTTCCTAGTTCATCAAATAAATTAGAAATTTGATCATCAGTTCTAACAACCTCAACTTTTTGAACCTGTTGAGCAATCAAGAAATTCGAAAAAGCTATTAATAATATCAATACTTTTTTCATTATAGTTTAATTTATACAATATTCATCACCAATATTAAAAGAATTATAAACTTCTAAAGTTACTTCAGCATCTCCAAAAACATCACCGCCTGAAGGGTCGTCAGAGTTTGATGAACTTCCTCCAAAGGCAATCATAGCGAAATAATATTTTCCATTTTCTGTAAACTTCTGAACAATTTCACCACAATTTCTATCATCTCCACAAGAAATAAAAAGAAAAAATAAAACGGGGAATAAAAATTTTAGAGCTTTCAATATTAAGGTTAAATTTAAGAATTATTTAAAGCACATTGGATCATATCCCTCTACATTTTAGAAAAAATATTCATCCTAAAGATGAAAAAATCCAGTTTATGGAAAATGATCATTCTTATTTTGTTGATGGTGAAAAAATTAAATTTTCTGTAAGCGAGATTATAAAAATTCATTTTCCAGAATTTGATTCAAATCATTGGTCGAGAATCAAAGCAATAGAAGAATTAGAAAATAGAGGAGAATTATACACTGAATTAGATGTTGCTTTTGAACAAAAAGTATTACTAAATCAATGGGAAATCAAAAGAAAAGATTCATCTGAAAAAGGACTAATCTTACATGACCTAATTGAAAAGTTTTACAATAAAGAAGAAATAGGATCAACACCAGCTGAGTTTAACTTTTTTAAAGAATTTATATCTAAATACCCAAAATTAAAACCATACAGGACTGAATGGAGAGTTTATAATGATGAGCTAACTCTTGCAGGAACTATTGATATGGTATATGAAAAAGAAAATGGGGAGTTATTTTTATTTGATTGGAAAAGAAGCACAAAAATTGTGAATAATGCTGGGCTATTAATTCAAAGTGATTTTAAATATGGTTTTGATCAGCTTTCACATATCGCTGATAATAGTTTTAATAAATATGCACTGCAACAGAATCTTTACAAATATATTTTAGAAGAGTATTATGGTAAGAAAATAAGCTCAATGAATCTATTAGTTCTTCATCCTAATTATCACACTTTTTTTCATGTGCCTATCCCCGAAATGAAAAAAGAAACAGAGTTTTTAATTAATCAATCAATTGAAAAATCTAGATAATAATCTAGAAGTAATTCCAAAAAGAAAAAGAACTAATATAAAGGTAAGTGCAAGTTGAAAGATTAAATAAACGAGTATAATTACACACACTCCTCTAACAATTTTTCTCGCCACATCAGGCAAATAACCAAAAAAGTGTTTATCAAAAAAATTCATTAGATTGAATATTGTAATATAAAATTATGCATTCATTTAATTCTAGAAGAAAATTTTTAATAAATACTACTCTTTTCAGTTCTACTGTTATTTTTAATTCATGTTATGGTTTTGAAAATGAATTCATTGGTCATGGAGATTTTAAATTTAGAGTAGATAAACAATGGGGCAATCAAGACCCCTTAAAATATCCAGTTGACCATTGTCACGAAATGGTTATGGATAATAAAAATAGAGTTATACTTACAACAACTCATGCAAAAAATAATATATTAATTTATGATAGATCAGGTAAAATTTTAAATAATTGGAGTATCGGATATAATGGAGCTCATGGACTTACGACTTCTGATGAAGGTGGAGAGGAATTTTTATTTATAACGGACCCTGATAACAACAAGTTTTGTAAATCAACACTTGATGGAAAAATAATATTTGAAAAAACCTATCCTATAGAGATCTCAGATTATACCAATTCTAAACAGTTTAAGCCTACAGAAACAGTAATTGCAGATAATGGAGACATTTATGTATGTGATGGCTATGGATTAGATTATATAATACAGTACAATAGAAACGGAGAATACATTCGTCATTTTGGAGGTCATGGGACTAAAGACGACTTATTTAATTGTTGTCATGGAATAACAATTGATAATAGAGACCCTAAAAAACAGACTCTTTTAATAACTTCTAGAACAAGTAATCAATTTAAAAGATTTACTATGGATGGAAAGTGGATTGAGACTGTTAATTTACCTGGATGTTATATTTGTAGACCTGTTATAAAAGATAAGTATCTGCTGTTTGCGGTAATTATTACCAAAGATTGGTCTAAGTATGATGGAATGATTGCCATTCTAGACGAAAACAATAAAGTTATTTCAATGCCAGGCGGCAATGTGCCTAGCTATGATAATAACGCTTTTCTTCCACCTATTTATGATAACAAAACATTTTATAATCCACATGATCTATGTGTAGATAATGATTGGAATATATATGTTCCTCAATGGAATTCTGGAAAAACCTATCCAATGAAGCTTTCTAGAGTATAATATGAATTTCAATGTAAAAAATCATTGGGAAAATATCTATTCTTCCAAAAAGGAGGATGCTGTAAGTTGGTTTCAAGAATATCCAAAAACCTCTATTGAGCTTATTGAAAAGTATTCAACTGACAAATCGAGTTCAATTATTGATATTGGAAGTGGTAGGAGTAAAATTCTAAAAAATTTAATAGAGAATGAATATGATGATTTAACATATTTAGACATTTCACAAGAAGCTTGTTCTAAATCCAAAATTTCACTTGGGAACAAAAAAGATTTAATACAATGGCATGTGCAAAATGTTTTAGATTTCAATGCAGAAAAAAAATTTTCGATATGGCACGACAGGGCAGTCTTCCATTTTTTAATTTCAAAAGAAGATGTAGAGAAATATAAAAAAGTTGCTTTTAAAAATATTGCTCAGGATGGGTATTTAATCTTAGGAACTTTTTCAGAAAACGGTCCTGAAAAATGCAGTGGATTAAATATTTCTAGATACTCACCAGAATCATTGAAAAAAATATTCAATCCAGAATTTAAAATGATTGAAACTTTTACAATTGATCATAAAACACCATTTAATACAATTCAAAATTTCTTATTTATAATATTTAAAAAATGAAAAAAATAATATTTCTACTAACTATATTTCTTATTAGCTGTGAAACACAAAAATCACAAACACTTGATTTGTTTAATGCAGAGAATGACTCTAATGTGTCATGTTATAGAATACCATCAATAATAACAGCTGCAAATGGCGATTTGATTGCTATGATAGATGAGAGAGTTCCTTCCTGTGGTGATTTGAAATGGAGTAGAGATATTAATATTGTAATGAGAAAAAGTTTCGATAATGGAAAAAGTTGGACAGATATTGAAACCGTCGTTGATTATCCTTTAGGTCAATCAGCATCTGATCCTTCAATGATTTTGGACGAAAAAACTAAAACAATTTTTATGTTTTATAATTATATGGATCTGGACAATGAAAAAGACATTTATTATTTGAGATATAAAAAATCAGTTGATAATGGTAAATCATGGTCGGAAAGCATTGATATTACTGATCAAATTTCAAAAATTGGTTGGGAAAAAGACTTCAAATTCATTACATCTGGCAGAGGAACTCAGACTCAAGATGGAACATTGCTGCATTGTCTAGTAAATCTTCAAAAAGGTACACATGTTTTTGGAAGTAAGGATAATGGCAATTCTTGGTTTATCTCAGAAACACCAACATCTCCCGGTGATGAATCAAAAATTATTGAGTTAAATAATGGAAGTTGGATGGTTAATTCTAGGGTTAATAATTTAGGCTATAGATATTCTCATATTAGTGATGATAATGGGAAATCATGGACATCAAAAAAAGAAGAAAATATTATTGATCCTGGATGTAATGGAAGTATTTTAAAATATAATTACAACGACAAAAATTTATTTCTTCTAACTAACATAAATAATCAAAACGAGAGAAAGGAATTAGTAATTAGATATAGTAAAGATGAAGGTATGAATTGGTCAAGCCCTAAAGTTATTTATGAAGGTGAAGCTGCTTATTCGTCTATGACACAACTTAGTAATGGTAATGTTGGAATATTTTATGAAGCGGATAATTATAACTCAAATATTTTCAAGTCATTATCTATTGATTGGATAATGAGGTCAGAATAGTTTAAGCAAAAACTCCCGCAATTAGCGGGAGCCACTTATTAAAAACTTTATAAATGAAAAATCGATTATTAAAAGTATGACACCAAAATATTTCAAAGGTTTAATTTCAAATCATTTTGGCATTAAAATTGAGCATTGTTAATTTAAAATTTAATTATGAAAAATTTATTTTTTACTGCTTTATTTCTTTTTGCAAGTATTTCTTTTTCACAAAGTTTTAGTGATTTAGATAAGAGTCCAATGGATAGAACAATTTATCCTTCAGGAATGTCAGCTTCTACAAAAACAGCAGTCATTACATATAGCAGACCACAATTAAAAGGTAGGTCTTTTGAAGATATTGTTCCTAGTGGAAAAGTATGGAGAACAGGTGCAAATGAGTCAACTGAATTAAGACTTTTTAAGCCAATTAATATTGATGGTAAAAGATTAGATGCAGGGACATATACTATTTTTACTATACCAAATAATGACTCAGTTACATTCATATTAAACTCAGTAATCAACGTTTGGGGATCTTATGCATATAGTGAACAGAATGATGTGCTGAGAGTTGATGTGCCAATTACAAAATCTAATGAACAACTTGAAGCATTTTCAATTGCTTTTGGAGAAGATAATGGTGTTTCTAAAATGTATTTTGGTTGGGACAAAATAAGATTTGAGGTCCCTTTTAGCTCTGAATAAAAATCATATTTTATCTATAATTTGAGAACCCCTAATTCATTAGGGGTTTTTTTATTAGTATAATATTAAGTCTTTAAAGTTTTTTATTAAAAGATTTTTTATCAATGTTATCAAATCGTTAACAGATAAAATTAAAAGAAATTTTTACTAACTTTATTAGAGCAACAACAACTAAAGCCATGAAGAAAATACTTTTTTTATCAGGATTTTTATTAACCTATTTTATCTTTTCAAGTTCAGTTTACTCACAAGAGAATAAAAATTATTTTGTACACCTATCTTCTGATCCAATGGTTAATCCTAGTGCAGCAATTATGTCAATTCATGCTGCAAATGAAGCATTGAGTCAGGGTCATGATGTAACTTATTTTGCAGCTGGTGATGGAGTGAAAATTTTGATGAAGAATGTAATAAGGAACTTACACACTGTAACTCATCACGGAGGAAATTCTGACAGAATAAGTAAAATGGCTGTCAGAAAACTTCTAGAATTTTCAAATAATGGAGGAAAAATTCATGTTTCTGAAGGATCTTTTCTTACATATGGAGTTTCTAAAGAAAATTATATAGAACACTTAATTAATATTACAAATATTAATTGGAGTTATCCAAAGGAACTTATTGAAGAAAGTTCAAAGGCTGACATTGTGTTTTCTTACTAACTTTAAAATCTAAAACAACAATTATGAAAAAACTCACAATTTTATTATTATTTATTGGATCCTTTTCATTTTCTCAAGATTTAGTTTGGGATAAAGAAAAATCATTTGATGTCGAATTTTCAATAGATAATGTCTATTCTTCTGATGGCATTAATTGGGAAATAACTGTTTCTGGACAAGCTGGGCCGTACGGTATGGGATATGGAAGTATAACATTTAAAAATCTAGCTACAGACAATACTCAAGGAGAGTATATTGGATACTTTTTGACTCAAGTTGGAGATCAAACATTTAGAGGATCAACTAGCGGCCTTTGGAAAAAAAGTGGTGCTGTATATAAGACTGTTGCATTTGATAATGACGTGGTTGGATCTGTTATTAATCTTGCGACTGGCACATGGGATTTAATTAATAGAAAAGTAAACTTTGGTGTTGCACCTTTAAAATAATAATATGAAAAAAATAATTTCACTCTTAACTATTGCATTCATTTTAACAAGTTGTGAAAATGAAGTAAAGGAAATTAACTCAACTGGTGGAGAAATTTTAATGGGAATTAATAAGGGCAGTGTATATTCTTTTGGAAAAATGGATGATGCCAATCATGCTTTAAATTTTTCAAAAGCTTTTACTGTTAAAGATTATTCATTTTTTACTGAAGAAAATTTTAATGATACTATATTTTTCTATCCTGAAAAAGGCTTGGATAGATTAGAATTTGACATTCAGTCTGCCATTGAACTTATAAAATCAATGCATGAACCATATGATTCTATCACAAGAGAAATATATGATGTTATTCCATTAGTTCCATCTTACAATGAAGACCTTACTGTTGTGATTTTCCCATTTACTGAAACTAGATACGGTAAGGATGGAAGTATAGAAAAGTATAGGTTCACTGAAAGACACTATATCTCTGGTGGAAAGGTATATGGAGTTAGGAAGTGGAGCCAGGAAGAATAAAATTAATACTAACCTTTAAATATTTATTATGAAAATAAAAAACGGATGTATAGGGTTTCATGTTGCTTTTGTAGTGCCAAATAGCGATACAGAGAGAATGGAAACCTTCTTAAAAACTCATGAAGAATTTATGAGAGAAACTCACCATATAGATGGTGATGTAGAACCAGTGATTCTTTGTTATGCAGTATTAAAATCACCAGAATTAAATAATCCTCTAGATCCAACTAGTGGTGAAACTGGGAATACTCTATATGGAATAACTGAAATTTATAATGGTCCTGAAGGAGCAGGCGCCCATATGCAATTAGGTCAAGAAAGAGAAGCTATGTTTTCTGAACTTGTTTCTTTAACAAATGAATATTGTGTTTGTGGAATATTGGGAGCTCCAATTATTAGAGCAATGAAATAAATATTAACGTACTAACCAAAATAACTATATATGAAAAAATCAATAATATTTTTGTTCAGTCTGCTAATAATTAGTTGTACTGGGACTACAGAAGTTAAAGAGCCAAACATGGATTATGGTGGCTGGTCAGGTGTTTCTGATGACAGTAGTGTAGAATCAAATTTAACAAGAGAGTTAATGGCTAACTATATTGCTAATGAATTTGAAAAATCTGCATATATGATAGCAGATGATGGTCAATTTTTCTTTAACTCCAATCAAGTAACTAAAGAAGAGTGGCTAGCTGCTGGTGCAGTTCACCACAGTTTATTTGAAGGTATTTCAAATAGTAAAATTCAACCTGCAATTGTAACAACTGCCACATATGATAACGGCTCAGTCTGGTCTCAAGCATGGTTCTGGTGGACTGGAACTGGAAAAGTAACAGGCACTGAAATTCAAATACCAGTGCATCATGCTTTCAGATTTGAAAATGAAAAGATTGTTGAAGTGTATCACTTCTTTGATCCAACACTATTTGATGCAGAGGTTGCTGCTTCAACAGAATAAAACTTAACTAATCAAAACTTTATAATATGAAAAATTTAATATTTCTTTTAACTATGGTATTTGCATTAACAATGAATGCAAATATCAATTCAGATGATTTCAATAATCTCAAAAAACTTGAAGGAAAGTGGATGGGAATGTTAGAAAGAACTGACGGAACATCTGACATGCTAAACTTAGAATATAGCATAACATCAAACGGAAGTGCTTTACTTGAAGAAAGTAACACTGGCGGAATCGAAATGCTTACAATTTTTAATAATCATGGTGATAAACTTTTGGCAACGCACTATTGTGGTTTACAAAACAAGCCGATCTTAGATTTAGTTTCTTATAAGAATGGAGTTTTTAGTTTCAAAACAGACACTTCAAAAAGTGGATTAAAACAAGGTAAAGAAATGTATGTTGATACTTGGTCTATTTCACTAAATGAAGATGGAACTGAAATGGATTATACATATACTGTTGTTGGTCCTGATGGTGTTGCTTTTACAGCGACAGCTAAACTAAAAAGAATGGGATAATTTTAGAATCCAATTAAATAAAAAACCCTCAACTATTGAGGGTTTTTTTATAATTCAAAATTATATTCAACACTACCATATTCAGTTTTAATTTTTCTATTGACTATAAATTCCATTTTCTTCTTTAACATTGGAATATAAACCTCGTAATCGGCCCTGAAAATTGTTTTATTGTCAATAATGAACTTGAATGCTTTGACTTTGTTATCAAAGTGAAAAAAAGGGTTGAAATCAATAAAACTTAAATTAGCGATATTATTATCAGCTTTAATTGAGACTGTTTTCTTTTTGATTTTACCATTTTTTTCTAACTCTACTTCCATCTTTACATTTGCAAAAATCCTATTAGGATTGTCTTGCAATTCAATTATTTTGTTCAGAACTACTACCTTTACATCTTCCTTGAGCTTATAGTATTCAGAGTTATTGATTCGTATATTATTGAATGTTAATCTTTCTAATTCTAAACCGGTTTCAAAATTATAATCTTCACATTTACACTCAGCTGAAGTTTTAATCAAAATATTCTCAAAATCTGTATTACTTGACAATCCAATTATTTGAGCAGTAACTTTATTTGAAGTTTGAGACACATTGATTTGTATTGAACATATAAAAATAAATGCGAGTAATTTTTTCATGCTTATTTAGTTAAGTTTGCTATTCACTAATGAAATTAAGTAAAAATAAGATTAATTCAATGTTTGACTTAATATCAAAAGAGTATGATTTCTTAAATAACATTATAACTTTTGGAGGTCACACTAAATGGAAGAATGATATTGTAAAAATTGCAAGAGAAAATAACCCAAAAACCATTTTGGATATTGCAACTGGAACGGCTGATATTGCAATTAAATTTTCTGAAATTGAGAATTCTAAAATAATTGGAATCGATATTTCATCTAAAATGTTGGATGTAGGAAGAGAAAAAATTCAAAACAACGATTTAACAAAAAGAATTGTTCTAAAAAAAGGAGATGCTGAAAATCTACAATTTGATAGCAATTCATTTGATATTATTTCTATTGGATATGGTGTTAGAAATTTTGAAAATCTTGAAAAGGGACTAAAAGAAAGTTTAAGAGTTTTATCCCTAAAAGGAAAACTAATTATCTTAGAAACTTCTATTCCTTCTAATGTTCTCATTAGATCTGTTTTTAATACATACACTAAATTGTTTATCCCTTTCATTTCAAGTATTTTTTCAAAAAACCCAAAGGCTTATATGTATCTAGAAAAATCTGCTAAAAAATTTCCTAGTGGTAATGATTTTGCAAATATTTTGATTGGAACTGGATTTAAGAATGTAAAAATCATTCCTAAACTATTTGGCGCTTCAACTATTTACGTTGCTTCCAAATAGTTTTATATTTATAAGATGATGTTAAAAATTATTATTCTAGCGAGTATCTTAATAAACTCTAACATTGATAATAATGTTGTTTGGGGTAAAATTGGACATAGAGTTGTAGGTAAAATTGCAGAAACCATTATTACAGAAAAGACAAAAGACGAAATAAATAAAATTCTTGATGGGGAATCGATTGCTATGGTCTCTACTTGGGCTGATGAAAAAAGAAGTGATCCTAAGTTTGATATATATGGTATATGGCACTATGTAAATATGCCTCTTGATAAATCTTATTCAGAAGCTAACCTTACACAAGAAAATATTGTAACCGTTATTAAAAAATCAACTAAACTTTTAAAATCTAATAGTCTGTCAAAAGATGAAAAAAAATTTTATTTAAAATTTTTGATTCACCTTGTTGGGGATATTCACCAGCCTCTACATGTTGGTAGAGCTGAAGATAGAGGGGGGAATGATATTAAGGTTAAATTCTTTGATAAAAAATCTAATCTACATAGCGTGTGGGACTCGGACATGATTAATAATTATAGAATTTCATTTACAGAATTTTCAAATCACCTGATTAATATTAATAATAGTAATAAAAATTTTATAATTGGAGATGCTGAAGTGTGGGCAAATGAATCTCAAGATTTAGTAAAGGATATTTATTCAACAGTAAAAAGTGGCGATAGGCTTTTTTATGAATACATATATTTAAATTTCCCTATTGTAAAACAAAGATTGTATCAGGGCGGTATTAGACTAGGACACTTACTTAATGAAATTTTTGACAATTAAATCATAGCGCAATGAAAAAAACATTTTTATCATTTTTTATTTTTTCTCAAGTTTTGTTTTCACAAAATATTTTGGATTTAAAAAGTAGAGCAGAGGTAATTAAAGATCTACAAAAAGATAGGTTAGAAAATCTTCTTCCAGATTTGATGGAAGAAACAGGAATTGATATGTGGGTTTTAATTACAAGAGAATATAATGAAGACCCAATAATAAAAACTCTGTTGCCTCCTACTTGGCTAAACGCAAGAAGAAGAACTATTTTGGTTTTTTTTAATAACAAAAAAGGAGAAGTTGAAAAGGCTGCCATAACACGTTATAATTTTGGAGAAAATATTCCTTCAATTTGGGATAAAAACAAAGAACCGGATCAATTAAAAGCACTTTATGATTACATCAAAAGTAAAAATCCAGAAAAAGTAGGATTAAACTTTTCAGAACATTTTGCATTAGTAGATGGTATTTCAAAAACAGACTATGATCTTTTCTTTAGTAGTGCGCCAAAAGCTATAAAGAACAAAGTTGTTTCAGCTGAGAAACTCGGAATCAGATGGATTGAAACTCGAACAGAAAAAGAAAAAATTATATATGATCAGCTAGTTGAGATTACTCATAACATCATTAATGAAGCTTTTTCAACTAAGGTGATTACACCTGGGGTTACAACAACTGATGATGTGGTTTGGTGGATGCGTGAAAAGGTTTTGTCTTTAAATCTTAAAACCTGGTTTCATCCTACAATTGATGTACAAAGAAATTCCAAAAGTGATTTATATGCTTTTGATGGTAAATCTAAATTTGATATTATTCAACCGGGAGATTTAGTTCATTGTGATTTTGGAATTAATTATCTTACACTTAACACAGATTGTCAACAAATTGCCTATGTTTTAAAGCCAAACGAAAGTGAGGCGCCTAAATATTTATCAAATGCCTTGAAAGAAGCAAACAGATTACAAGATATTTTTACTGATAACTTTGCCTATAAAAAAACTGGAAATCAGATTCTAAAAGAGTCACTTGAACAAGCAAAATCAGAGGGACTAAATCCTCAAATATACACTCATCCATTGGGTACTTTTGGCCATTCTGCAGGAACAACACTAGGAATGTGGGATTCTCAGTCAGGCGTACCATTTAAAGGTGATTTTGAAATGAATTATAACACATCATATGCTATTGAATTAAACAATAAAACTTTTATTGAAGAATGGGATAAAGAAGTTAGAATAATGTTAGAGGAAGCTGGAATGTTTGAGCAAAAAGGATTTAGATATGTAAATGGTAGGCAAACTGAAATCATTCTTATTGGTAAAAATTTACATTGATTTAATATAATTTTAGAATAATGTCAAAAATTTTAAGTTATGGCGAAATTTTAATCAGATTTTCAGATGATTCGTCAATTAAATTTAACCATGAATATTCTAAAAAACACATCGGAGGAGCTGAATTGAATTCGGTATTGAGCTTATCAACTTGGGGACATGAATGTAGTTATCTCTCAACATTATCCAATAATAGTGATGGAGAAGAAATTTTGAATTATTTGAAAAAAAATAATTTATGTGTAAAAAATATTTACTCAGATCACAAAAAAATAGGAAAATATTTTGCTAAAAATTTAAATTCAAAAAAAAATTTAATCATTAAATATGACAGGAAAAATTCTGGTTTTTCAAAGTTTGAATTAGATGAGAAAATAATTAGTAAGGCTTTGAAAAATAAAGAAGTTTTAATTATTTCTGGTATCTCACCCGCACTTTCCAGTGTATGTGAAAAGAACATCATTAGGTTAATCAGGTCAGCAAAAGAAAGAAAAATTAAAATTGCTTATGATGTAAATTATAGATCTAAATTATGGTCGTTAGAAAGAGCTAGTTCTTTTAATAAAGAAATTTTAGATAGTATAGATTTTTTATTTTGTAATTGTGGAACTGCTCGGGACGTTTTTGGATTTGATCTTAATGAAACAAAAACAATAGATGATGTTATAATAGAATCTAAAAGAGCTATTCAATTTTTAAATAAGTTTTCAAAATTTGAGCTTATATCATTTAATATTAGAAATAGTATAGGAGAAGATAATAATTTGTTTGGATCGCTTATTTTTCATGATAATCAATTTTATGAAGGAGAAAAGGTTTCAATTGAAATTAAGGATTGTATTGGAGGAGGAGATTCTTTTTTAGCAGCTGTTATTCATGGATATTTAAATAATTGGGAAATGAAAAAAATTGCAGATTTTTCTTCAAAGACTTTTGCTAATACTCATTCTATTGAAGGAGACCATAATTTATCAACTGAATCAGAAATACTAAATTTTTTTAAATGAATTATTCTGAATTATTTATATCAAAAATTATTGTTTTAGTTGAAATACAAAATGACAAAGATGCATATGATCTTGCTTCATGCTTGGTTGATTCTGGAATAATAAACATTGAAGTTGCTCTAAGAACCCCTAATTCAAAAAAAGCTGCTGAAATAATAAAGAAAAGTTTTCCAAAAATTAATTTAGGGCTTGGGACCGTAAAATCAAAAGAAGATGTTGATTTTGCAAGTAATCTTTCTTCAAAATTTTGTTTTGCTCCTGATTGTAATCCGAAAATATTAGAAGAATCCATTCAAAAAAAAATTTTCTTTATCCCCGGTGTTAGTAATTTGGAAGAAATCAAATTGGCTAAAAGATATGGTTATAATTTATTAAAGTTTTTTCCTGCCGAATCCTCAGGTGGAATTAAAAAATTAGAGTTATTAAATCAAAAAGCTTTGGACAACAATTTATCATTTATTCCATCTGGAGGGATTAATGAATTAAACATGAATTCATATTTAAATAAGAGTTTTGTCAAAGCAGTTGCAGGAAGTTGGATAGCTCCAAAGGAAATTATATCATCTAGAAATTGGAAAGAAATATCACATAGAGCTAAGATTTCATTAAATAGTATTTAGAGCTCAACTTCAACAATCATATCGATTTCAACTGCAATATTTGAAGGAAGAGAGTTCATTCCAACAGCAGCTCTTGTATGCTTCCCTCTTTCTCCAAAAACTTCTACTAACAAATCAGAACAACCATTTACAACACTAGGATGCTCTGTAAAATCTGAAGAAGAATTAACCATACCAGTTACTCTAATTATTCTTTTGACTTTGCTTAAATCACCAAGAGAAGCTTTAAGTGTTGAAATTAAATTTATTGCTGTAACTCTAGCAGCGTAGTACCCCTCTTCAATTGTTAAATCCTCTCCAACTTTACCCTTAATGTACTCTCCATTGTCTTGTAAGGGTCCTTTGCCAGAAATATACAATAAATTACCAGTGAGAACTGTATTCACATAGTTAGCAACTGGGCTTGAAGGTGTTGATAATGTGATACCCAATTCTTCAAGTTTTAATTCAGGATCATTAGATTTATTAGATTTTGTTTGTGTATTACAACTGTATAAAGACATTAGTATAATAAATAAGTATATTTTTTTCATAGGATTTAAGCTTTATAAGTTTTTAATATTTTTTGAATTTTTTTAGCAACGATTTTTTCTTGTCCAGGAACCATCATCCAAGTTGTAATTCCAATTTCATTTTTATTTCCAACTGTTTCAATTGAAGGAGTACCATTTCTTAATTTTTCTCTTACTTTATTAGGACTTATTTTAACTGTATTTTCGTCCCATCTAATTTTAAGACTAGGCACATGATTAGCATGTGGAGGTACATGAATAATGGTTTGAACCCCATCAATTGATTTTACAGAGTTACTAATTAAATTGATTTGTTTTTCCCACATTTCCCACTCTGCTTTATGATCTCTGGCCAAATAAAGTTCTAACGCGGCCAACATTCCTAACACTTCTTCTTTATTAACCTTCATGCCTCTGCCTATGGTTTCTCCTCTGGGTGGAGTGTGTAATCTAGCTGCTTCTATATATTCTTTTTTGCCAAGTAATAATCCAGCGCTTTGAGGACCACGAAGACCTTTACCACCTGAAAAGGCTACCATATCAAATCCTATCCTAGTAAATTTAAATAGATTGTCAACAGGTGGAACATCAGCAGCACAATCTATAAAAGTCGGAATGTTGTGTTTTTTACCAAGACTTACAAACTCTTCCCATTTAATTTCCCCATTATCAGTATTAGCATTCAAAAACCAAAGCATAGCAGTTTTTTCATTTATAGCTTTCTCAAGTTCATCGGAAGTCTTTACTTTAACAAGCTTAGCTCCAACATTTGTGAGAGCTTGAGAATAACCTATACTGTGTGATTCTTGAAGAATAACTTCATGTTTTAATCCAGTAACATCAGGAAGTTGTTTTATTTTTTTAGGATCTTTTCCGCTCATCACTCCAGCCATAGCAATACTCATTGCACCAAAACACCCAGAAGAAACTGTGGCATATTCACAATTTAAAAGCTGTGCAATTCTTTCACCAACTTTATCTTGTAGCTCATCTAGATTTACATATTCTAGAGAACCATAGCTTATAGCATCGATAACTTCTTTAGGCATTAGTGAGCCTGTCATAGAAGTATAAGTACCTGCAGCATTAATGAATGTTCGAATTCCTAGCTCTTTAAAGTAATCTTTTTTTAAACTATCGATTACTATTTGATTTTCATTAGCTAATAATTCATTGCTAGATACTATTCCGCCAGCTAGAGGCAATGTGATTAAAGATTTTAGTGCTTTTCTTCTTGAATTCATAATTAATATTTTAATCTAATGCTGCAATGCAATCTATTTCAACTAATGAATTTCCAGGAACTCCTCCATAAGTAGCTACAGTTGTCCTTACAGGGGGGTTTTTTCCAAATCTTCCTCTGTATACTTCATTCATTGCTTTATAATCTGCCAAGTCTGCTAAGTATACATTTACTTTTAAAACCTTTTCCATAGAAGAACCATTTTTTAAAAGTTCTTTTTCAATTTCTTTAAGAACATGATCTGTATGAGCTTTAATGTCTCCTTCAAAATGAGCTCCTTTGCCAGCAATGTATAGTGTATTTCCGTGTTTTACAGCACTAGAGAATAAAGGATAATTTTGATCAGTAATTAAATTTCCAGTAATTTTTTCTGATTTTTTTTCAGTAGCTGATAAGTTTGAAACTCCAAATAAACCAGCCAATCCGATTGTAAATTTCTTTAAAATTGATCTTCTATTGTTTTCCATATTATTTATTTTAATGTTTACCAAGTTCTTTTTTTAAGTAACTCTTGAATTTGTTCTTTAGGTACGGGCAGTTCGTTCATATGATCTTCAAGCCATTTTGAAAAATCCTTTTCTATTTCATCCGACCATTTGTTGTCGATCTGACCAGGAGTATAGACTCCTTCTTTTAGCCGAGTTATTCCGAATAAATCACGAAGCCTGACAACTTCTGAAGTAGTTACAACTTTTTCTGCTAGATGTGCAGGAATAAAAATCACTCCAGTTTTTTTAGCAAGTACTACATCACCCGGCATAACACTGGCAGCACCAATTCTGATAGGATAATTTATGCTTAAGAGCATTACTTCTTTAAGAAAAGACGGATCCCATCCCTTAACAAAAGCATTAAATCCTTCAATTTGAGAAAGACCTTCCATATCTCGGCTAGAAGCATTAAAGACTACTCCAGTTTTTGATTTTGCGTATATAGCATTACCTAGATTATCTCCAATTAAGGTTCCGTCTATAATCTTTCCAAAACCATCGGCAACATAAACGTCATATTTCACCAATCTGTCAATAGGCCAAGAATTAGTATTTCCTACTTCTCCATTCTCAAGCCCAGTTTTTTTAATTTGATCTGAAATATCAGGCCTGTTTGGCATGTACTGCACAGTTAAGGCTCTGCCTACAAAAGGAGAGTTATCATGCAGGGGCTGCCAATTCCCTTCAAACTGATTTAGGTATCCTTCATTTTTTAAAACAACCCAAGCTTCTTCAATTGAAACAGCTTTCATTCTTTCTAGAATAGATTCTGAAACTTTTGGCCTTCCATCTATAAATCTTTCTCCTTCCCAATTAGAAGTAAGTTCTAACATTTGCTTTTTTGACAAATTTTGTGAGTATGTAAATGACAAGCTTGCTAATAAAAAAAGACCGGGAATTAAATTTAATATTTTTTTCATTATTGTTTTTTTATTGATTTATCTCTCCACCAAGTAGCTAAAGAAGACCCTGAAATATTCATCCATGGACCAAATATTGCCGGTGCCAATCCAACTGTAGAAATTTTACCCATTTCTAGTGCAATGCCAGTAGCTAATCCGCCGTTTTGCATTCCTACCTCAAACGCAATTGTTCTACAGTCTTGTTCTTTCATTTTAAACAATCTACATCCCCAATAGCCAAGTAGATATCCTAATAAGTTATGAATTATTGCAGCAAGAATCAAAAATCCTCCAATTGTAAGCAATGAGTCTCTTCCAGCTGCTGTGATAATCATAATAATTATTGCAATTCCTGCCATAGAAATTATGGGCATGGATTTATCTAGCCATTTCGCTTTTCCGTGAAAGAAATAATTAAATACAAGGCCTAAAAAAACAGGAAGAATTACAATTTTAAGGATTGAAATCATCATCCCAACGAAATCTATTGGAACAAATGATCCAGCCAGGTATTTCATTAAAAATGGAGTCATGATTGGTGCCAGTAAAGTAGCAAAGGCAGTTAGAGTTACTGATAATGCTATATTTGCTTTTGCTAAATAAGCCATAACATTTGAGGCAAGTCCACTCGGCGAAGAACCAATTAATATTACGCCTGCAGCAATTTCAGCTGGAAAATTAAAAATAGATGCTAAGGTAAAACCTAAAATAGGCATTATCGAGAATTGGCATACCAATCCAATAAACACACCTTTTGGCATTTTAATTACACCATAAAAGTCCTTGAAACTCATAGCAGTACCCATTCCAAACATTATAATTTGGAGTAGGGGGACAATTAGTTTTTTCATTTCAAAACCATTTAATTCTACAAAGTATTTTGGATAATACATTGAAATACTAACTGCTGCAAAAATTAGTATAGTAAAAGAAAAGCCTTTATATTTTTTAGTCGTATTGAGATTAATTGACAGTAAAATGAGGAATAGTATTAGCGTGGGGCCAGTACTAATAAAATCATCTTTAAAAAATGAGACTATTGTTAGAACTAATGAGATTCCAGTAATAATGGATAATATTTTTGATATATTTTTCATAGTTATTCTTCCCATTTTAAACTAGCCAAACCATTCAAGTCATAAACAATGTTACCATCTTTTATTGTTAATTCGCATTCAAGTTTTTTAGTTCCTTTCATTTTTTTGTTTTTAGTATCAATAAAGCCAAAATCACCTTTTCTTAAACTTAAAATTGTAATATCAGCAACAGAACCAATACTTAAATTGCCTAATTCATTTCTTTTAATAGCTTTTGCTGCATCCCAAGTTGTGGCTGCTATAACTTCATTAATACTGAGTCCCATGTTTAAAAATTTTGACATTACGTTCAATAAGTCTTTCATCCCCCCATTCATGCTCCCTGTGTGAAGGTCTGTACTAATTGTATTAGGCTTTAAACCTTGATTAATTGCTGGAATTGCTTGAGAAAAATCAAAACTACCTCCACCATGTCCAACATCAAATAAAATCCCTTTTTTTTGTGCTGATTTCACATATTCGTTTAATACATTATCCTTTACTACAGCTGTCCTGCCATTAACATTTGCATAAACGTGAGTAAATATGTCACCTTTTCTTAATTTGTAATTCAGAAGAGAATCTAAATTCATTTCAGGTTTACTGCCACCAAAGTCAATCATAACAGGTCTTTCAGACAAACGTCCAGCTTTAGTAACTTCATCAACTGGTTCCCAGTTAAATCCATTGAAATGAGCTAGTTTAATTCCTACAATTAAATCGGGAAAGTTGTTAATCATTTCTACAGTCAAATTTGCATCCATGTCAGATAAATCTTGTTCAAATGCACCTCCTTGCATACCATTCCCAACGATATTTATAAATGATAAAACTCTTGTATTAGATTTGTCAATTACTTGATTTTTAAAAACTTCAAAATTTCTCCAACCAGCACCACCCACATCAACTATTGTGGTAATTCCAGATCGGAAAGAAAACCCATCAGGTGGTAAAGCAGAAAAACTATTGCTTAAATATCTGTTAGGAACAGTGCCATGAAAATTATGACTATGAATGTCAATCAACCCAGCCGTAACAATAAGATTTTGTGCGTCAACAACTATATTTCCATAATTCTCAGGAATTATTGAACCAACAGATTTGATAATCCCATCTTTAATTCCAATATCACCAATTTGATCAATGTTGTTTTTAACATCAATGATTCTACCATTTTTGATTATTAAGTCATAATCTTGAGCACAAGACGTGCTTAATGTTATTATAAAAAGAAAATATAAATAAATAGCTTTTTTCATTAGTTTGAATTTAAAATTGATTTTCTAATCACTTCAACTTCATCCATTGAAATTGAAGATGATTTATTCCCAAAACTTTTTCTTATATAAGTAAGGAGATCTGCAATCTGATCATCCGTCAAGAAGTTGTATTGTGGCATAATGCCATTATAGATTTCACCGTTTACTTCAATATCCCCTTCAATTCCTTGTAAAATGATTTTAATAAGTTCTTTCTTATCACCATTTACCCAGTCACTACTCAGACTTGGGAATCTTCCTGATGCTCCTTGACCATCAATTTGATGACATGAGACACAATGTTTATTGTAAAGATTTTGACCAAGTTCATTAGACTCCAATTCAATCCTATCCTTAATTTTATCAGGTGTTCTTATGTGACTTAATGATTTTCTTTTTTCCATCTTGTTTAGCTGTTTTAAATTAAAATCATTTTTATCTAGGTCATATTTGATTTTCCAAATCCTGCCTTGTCTACTGTCGCTGATAAACATAGTGCCATTATCTGAAAATGCTATACCCATTGGTCTAAACATAGCATCACGAGTATTAATTATAGGATCTATACCTGCAAAACCATCAGCAAAAACTTCATATTCACCAAATTTTCCGTCATTAAAAGGCACAAAGGCAACGAAATAACCTGATTGAGGATATGGAATCCTGTTGGTTGATCCATGAAAAGCTATAAAAGCACCATTTTTATATCTTTCAGGAAAGTGTTCCCCTTCGTAAAACACCAGATCATTAGGTGCCCAATGACCTGGGAATCCAATTAAAGGATCTTTAAAATCATTACATATTCCTATTATTTCTCCATTACCCCCGTACTCAGGAGCTAAGACTTTTTTATTTTTTATTTGATCATAGTAACAAAAAGGCCAGCCATAATTATCTCCTTTTTCTATTTTAACAAATTCTTCTGAGGGCAAGATTGCACTTTCCCATGTGTTGAAATGGTTTGGCCATAATCTTGCTAAATCGTCTCTTCCATGAACCACAGCATACAATGAATTATCATATGAATTCCAATCCATCGCTACAATACTTCTAAGTCCAGTAGCATATAATTCTCCATCTTCTTGAGTTTGATTTGATTTATTAGCATCAAACTTCCAAACTCCGGCATGTTTTATTAAATCTGGACAAGGGTTTTGCCCCGGAGTTTGAGGAGTTCTCTTTGGATTTTGACACGCATTGTTCGGAGAACCAAATGGCACATATATATTTCCCTTATTGTCAAAAGCAATGGGTTTTGCAATGTGTTCATGTGAGCCATGTTCATGATCATCAATCACTATTCTTTCTGGCTCATAGCTTGGAACAATTTTATCATTATCAAGCTTCACTCTATATACATTCAAGTGATTTGAGTAATAAAGATATCCATTATATATTCTAGCTCCAGTTGAATAACTTCCTTTTTGTGGAGTGTGATAACTTCCAAACTTTAGCAATGAATCATACTTGCCATCACCGTCCAGATCTTGAATTCCAACTAGTACGCCGTTTTTGCTCTGTCTCCTAAATTTTGCATATAAAACATCATTTTCACTAACAGCCATGTGTCTTATTTTTTCACCAATACTATCAACATATATTTCATAACTAAAACCTTCTGGCAAGAAAAGTTTATGTGCTGTTTGATTTGTTTCGCAGCTACTAAAAAAAAAGCATAACAAAAGAGCTGTAAAACACAAAAATGTGTTTTTAGTTAGTTGTTTCATTATTATTAAAAATAAATTTTTTAATTTATATTCTGTTATATGTACAAAAAAATATTACTTATTTCAATTATTTTAATACTGAGCTCTTGTACTAAAGAAAAGGGTTTATATAATGCTGATGATCTTGTTTATGTAGGTGAATTTACTAAGGGACTTGAGGGGCCAGCTGTAGATTTCAATGGCAATCTGTATTTTGTAAATCCAATAAAAAATGGAACCATAGGGGTTGTAGATTCTAAAAATAAATTTTCATTATTTATTGATAGTCTGCCAAATGGCAGTGTTGCTAATGGGATTAGATTTGATAGTACTGAGTTAATGTACCTAGCTGATTATGCTAAACATAATATTTTAAGCATAAATATTAATACAAAAGAAATTAATGTTGTTGCTCATGATTCATTAATTAATCAACCAAATGATATTGCTATAAGTAAAAATAATGTCTTGTTTGCAAGTGATCCGAATTGGAAAAATTCAACTGGAAATTTATTGAAGATTGAAGGAAATAAAATTAGTGTTTTAGAAAAAAATATGGGAACTACTAATGGTGTTGAAATAAGTCCAGCTGAGGATAGATTATATGTAAATGAAAGTATCCAAAGAAATATCTGGGTGTATGATTTAGATTCTGAAATGAATATTTCAAACAAAAAATTATTTCACAAATTTGATGACTTTGGATTAGATGGAATGAGGTGTGATATCAAAGGGAATCTGTATGTAACTAGACATGGAAAAGGGACTGTAGTTGTATTAAGTCCTGATGGAAAAATAATAAATGAAATTCAGATGAAAGGAAAGAAGCCTTCAAATATAGCATTTGGAGGGCCTGATGGTAAAACAGCTTATGTTACTCTTCAAGATAGGGGTTATATAGAAACCTTTAGAATTGAACATTCAGGAAGAGCATTCATTATGAATAATCAATAATTATCTTTTGGTTGATATTAATATTACTCCATTAACAGCTTCATTACCATATAATGAAGCAGCTGAAGGCCCTTTAATTACTTTTACAGATTGAATTATTGAAGTATTAATTTCGTTTGGTTGCATTTTTATTCCGTCGACTAAATAAAGAATATTTCTTTCACCTCTGATCATTATTTCATTTAGCTCGAATGTTGAGCTTGATGAATCCAAAATTTGTAATCCAGAAACTTTTCCAGCTAAAGTTTTGTTAAAATTTTCTTCTCTTGAAAAATTCAAATCCTCTTTGTCTAATTTTTGAATGGAAAAACCGTCTTTGTTATTAAAAGAAAAATTATTAATCTTTTGTGTATTACAACTGAATAAAAATAGTAGTGCAATGAAAAGTTTAATTTTCATGTATATAAATATAAAATAAAAACTCTACAACTATGATTGCTGTTTGGATTGGGTTCTGATTTTAAGATATTGTTTATAAGAATATCTTTTACCTCTAAAGTATATTGAATGGACAGGACTAGGGACATCTATCTTAGTAAGCGCAATATCTCTTTTGGTTAGTCTCATAAAATTTTTTGGAGAATTCAATTTATAAAAAAAAATTATACCAGCAAAATGCTTGTTACTCATCTTTTATGATAACTCCTTCTGCTACAAAAGAAATTTTGATTTCTGGAGATGTGATTTTTTCTATTTCACTTTTGCTTATCCCTGCATCTTCAGCATAGTGTTTTAAATCTTTAACACTTACTGTATCAATAGAAGCTAAACCTTGAATAATCGCTTTTTTACCTTCCATACCAGATTTTGGAACAAAAAATCCATAGTCTTTGAATTTCACAAAAACATCTTTATCATCTATTTTCATTTCAATCCAACACCCTTTCTTTGGGCAAGTAGATATAATTTCTCCCTCTAGTTTTGTTTGAACTGATGTATTATTAAAATAAATATTAGAAAGTTTCTGTAAATCAGTTGAGGTTATTTTTTCACCATAGTATGAAGAATCACTTTGAGAAAAGACAGAAAAAGAAATAAAAAAGAGAATTAAAAAATATTTCATTTTATAAAATTATATTAAAAATCAATGGCATCAAACTTGTTCAATATTTAATGTGAAAAAATTTCTTTTTCTTTTATTATTTGTGTTAGGGTGCAGTCAAGAACCAACTATTCAAAAATTAATTGTTGATGTAAAGCCTGTTAACGGTGGTGTGGTTTCTCAATACTATGGAGAATATCAATTAAATGAAGAAATATCATTAATCGCTTCTTCAAACCCGGAGTTTGAATTTAATAATTGGTCAGGCGATTACTTATCAAATAACAATCCTTTAAATCTGGAAATGGACAAGGATGTTTATTTAACTGCTAATTTTCAAAAGATTGAATATGATTTTAAACTGTTTGTTACTGGATCAGGCTCTGTATCTCAATCCACTGTTCAGTCTGGTGGATCTAGACCTTACTCTAGTGGAACTGTACTTGAACTAAATGCAATACCCGAAACAGATTGGTCATTTAAAGAATGGAAGGGAGACATTAATTCAAACAGTAATCCAATTCAAATCACAATAGATAGCAATAAGTCAGTTGAAGCTGTGTTTGCCCGAAATATTAACGGTAAAAATGCTGGAACGTATTTAGCCTTAGGTGATAGTTATACAATTGGAGAAGGAGTTAATTATGATGATCGTTGGCCTGTTCAGCTATTAAAAGAATTAAATAAAACAACCTCAAAAATTGATAATGTTGAGTTTATTGCTAAGACAGGCGATACATCCTCACAATTGCTAGCTGAGATGAACAATTCTAATTTAGAACCCCCCTATGGATTGATATCAATTTTAATTGGTGTAAATAATCAATTTCAAGGAAAAAGTCAACAAGAATTTAAAGATGATTTTATTAAAATAATAGATAAATCTATTGCGTTGTTAAATGGTAATAAAGAGAGACTTTTTGTGTTGTCAATTCCTGATTGGGGGGCAACTCCATTTGGATCAGCATTTAATAGAACTCAAGTCTCTAATCAAATAAATCAATTCAATTCAATAGTAAAAAGTGAATCTGAATCAAGAGGAATAAAATTTTTCAATATCACAGATATTTCAAGACAAGCTCTATATGATTCAAGCCTAATTGCAAATGATGGATTACATCCTAGCGGTAAAATGTATGCGCTTTGGGTGGATAGAGTAATTGAATATGTTTCTAATTTAAAGTATTAAAAAAGCCCTTCGAAAAGGGCTTTAAATTATAATTTAATCATTGTCACTATCATCATCATCAGTATCCATTACTGGTTTTGAGAATTGATTCATGGCAACTACTTTTCCATCCTGAACTCTAAAAGCCTCCATATAGTCAAAAGTATCTTCACCAGCATCAGTTCTATCCCAAACCAAAACCCATTCTTCACCACTTTCTGAAATTACAGGAATATTAACAGTAACGCTATAGTTACTAAATATTCCGGCTCTCAATGATTCATCATACATATCTTTAAATTCTTGAAGATTATTTGTAGTAGAACCGTCACCATGCCAAACAGTAACATCTTCAGACATATAAGAGTATGCAGTGTCAATGTCACCACTTACAATTGCTTTGTGTAAATTTTGAACTAGCAAAACAGACTCTTGACTACCAATTTTCCAATTATCAGCAGGATATGTAGGCTCATACGGAAAATCTAATTCAGTTTGTGTTTCTTTAACTGGTTGATCACATGACATGAAAATGACAACCAATAGTAATAATAGTTTTTTCATTTTTTTTGATTTAAATTGTTGCATTAATTTAAGAAAAATATGAGAGTAATCATAACTGGAAGTACTGGCATGGTTGGTAAAGGAGTTTTATTCCAGTGTATGGAAGATAATAGAATTAAAGAAATATTATTAATTAACAGAACATCATTAAATATTAATCATCCTAAAGTAAAAGAATTACTTTGTGAAGATTTTCTTGAGTTAGAAAAATATAAAAAAGAATTTGATGATTATGATGGATGTTTTCATTGTATGGGAATGTCTGCTGTTGGGGCCCCTTCAAAACTTTATTATAAAGTCACATATGAAATGACTAAAATTCTTACGGATTTAGTTTATCAAGGAAATAAAAAAGCTGTTTTTAATTATGTAACTGGAGAAGGAACAGATTCAAAAGAAAAAAGTCCAATTGAATGGGCAAGAGTTAAAGGTAAGGCAGAGAATTATATTTTAAATAAAGGCTTTAAAGATACCTACATGTTTAGAGCAGGAGTGATTATCCCAGAAAAAGGCATTAAATCTAGAACTCCGTTATACAACTTCTTTTATGTACTAATGTGGCCATTTTTCCCTTTAATGAAATTATTACCATTTATTACAACTACAAGTAAAATTGGTGATGCAATGATCTATACACTATTCTATAATGAGAAAAATAAGATTATTAATAATCTAATCATTAATAGATTTTCTAAGAGAATTAAAAAATAAATTTTAAATTTAAATAACAACAATTAACAATTAATAATATGAAATCTCAAAATATCTCAAAAATTAGAGCTCACGATGCTATCGTTGGATTACTTTATCTTTCTGGCGTAGGTCTAGCTTATTTAACATCTGATATCAATTTTCTATGGATTGTAGTAGCAGTTGGTGCATTACAAGTCATTAGTCCAGTTACAAAGTTTTGTCCTGTATATACTATATTAAATAAGTTAATGCCTGATTCTGATCCGATTCAAAACGGAAAATAAAAATGAAATCTTTATTAAGAATATTAATTGTATTAGTAGCTATTACTGTCTTGAGTGCCTGGACTTACAGGCTTGATTTAGAAACAGTATATAGAGGTGGTGATGCAAAAAATATGATTGAAGAATTTAAAGCTTATGGTCTAAGTCAAACAACAATGGTTGTAGTAGGTGTTTTTAAGGTAGTTTTAGCTTTAATGCTTTTACTAGGCTTGAAGTTTAAAAAACTTATCGTGCCTGCTGCTTTAGGAATGGCTTTATTTATGACAGCAGCTGTTTATTTTCACTTTAGTATTTCAGATCCAATCGTACCAACTGCACCTTCACTTGTAATGCTAATTTCTTGTGTTTCGATCATATATATTGAAAAAAAATTAAATTAAATTTGCTCAAAATTTAAATTTTGAATTGGAATTGTAAGCATACATGGAGAAGAGCTTCAAATAATACACTATGGTGTTTATTAGGATGTTCAATTGGTGATTTTGGAACCATATTTTACTTTCAAAATATTGAACACTCGTGGACTGTTTCATCTGTGATGGCTTTGGCAATTGTTAATGGACTTATTACAAGTATTATTCTTGAAACATTTATTCTTGCTAAACAAATGACTCTCAAAGAAGCCTTTAAAGTCGCTATTGGCATGAGTTTTATCAGCATGATTGCTATGGAATTAGCTATGAATATTACTGATATTTTATTAACTGGCGGGGCAATGTTAACTTGGTGGGCTGTACCAATCATGCTATTAGCTGGTTTTATCGTTCCTTTACCTTACAATTATTGGAGGCTTAAAAAATTCAATAAAAGTTGCCATTAATCTTAATGATTATTGTGATTTGTTATTAAATCATTAATTTTTTGTATAAATAAATCTCAAATTACCTCTTATCATTTTTTTTAAATAAATTGCAATTCAATAAATAACTAATCAAATTATGAAAAAATTAATTCTATTATTTGTAGGGATACTTTTTGTTTCGTGCGATAGTAATCCTGACTATGCAAAAAATCTAGCAACAGCTAAAAAACTTTTTGAACTTCACGGTGAGGAAAAATTAGATGAACAGCTTGCTTTGGTAAGTAAAGATATTAAGGTTTACACTCCCATGTATGGATCTTCAGAACCAGTTGGTTATGAAACGTATTCTGCAATATTAAAAGGTTATCAAGATAATTTTGAGGATATCAAATATAATGCTCAGGCTTGGTTACCAGGGGTTGATACTTTAACCTTAAAGCCAGATGGTAGTGTTAGAACTTATGGGACTTGGACGGGTAAAAATTCGATCACAGGGAAAGATATTAATCTAAGCGGATATTGGTACTTTAATTTTGATGATGAAGGGAAAGTAATCGCTCAAGGAGACTTTTTTGACTATGGTGGAATGATGCAGGCAGTCGGTCCTAAAAATCCTGTTTTAGTAACATTAAAAGTTAAGCCTGGTAAAAAACAAGCTATGATTGATCTTCTAAATACCCCTGATGGACTTCAAGCAACAAGAGATTATGAAGGGAGCTTATCTTTAGAGGCATTTTTCAATGATACTACATATACTTATTATATTTATGGAGATTGGGCTTCATACGACCATTATCAAAAATACTTAGACTGGAGATTTAATGATGATGAAAGTAAAATGGCACAACAAGTAATGGCTTTATGTGTAGGTGGAGAAAGAGGATTAACGCCTTTATTCCCAAATACTGATTACGCATCATTCAATAATTAATCATGAAAAAATATGTTTTACTTACAATAATAACTTTAATAGCTTTTTCGTGTGAGACTAAGACTGTAGAAGTTGATAAGGTTGCAGGTCAATGGTTGATGGAAGGAGATAGAGTTGGAATGGGATATTCTGCTGGTGATCAATCGGATGCTGATTTTGCTAAAAAATTCATGGATGCTTATGTTAATAAAGACGCAGAGCTAATGATTGAGTTGTCAGCTGACACTATCAAATTTCACCCTGCTGACATGGGAGGTGTCTTTGATGTAGATGCCTCTAATACCGATTTTATTGTTGATAGACAAAAAAACTGGGATTCTCTTTCAAGAGACTATGTATTTATAATGCCTATGAAGCTTGAGGATTCCAAAGTCAGAGTTGTTACAACTGCATTTAATGAAAAAAGATATGTTAATGATGGGACTATTGAATCAACAAATTATTATGAAAGATTATATATAAATGCTGATAATAAGATTTCAAGAGTAGTTCAATACAGTAGACCAGCTAACGATTAATTTATGATTATGAAAAAAAATATATTGATTACAATTGTTGCTTTTGTAGCTTTTTCTTGTGAAACTAAAACTGTTGAAGTTGAAACTGGAGGAGGAGAAATTATGATGGGTGATTATGCAGGAGAAAAATTATTTTTTGCATCAGATGAGACTGTAGAAATTGCAAAGAATATGCTTAATGCTTATGCAAATAAAGATTTTGATTTAGTAAATCAATATGCAGCAGATACAGTATATTTTAAGCCACCCCAAGGAGGTGAATATATTCCAATTGCAAATCCAGCTAATGACTTTTTAGAGGGTATGACTAATTCGTATGATTCAATAATTAGAAATATAAGAAGTATAGTCCCTCTTAAAAGAAAAGATGGTGAGGTTGCCGGAGTGTATATTAATTTTGATGAAGCTTTGTACGGAAAAGACGGCTCTGTAACCAAGTCTAACATTATCGATAGAGTATGGATCAGAGACGGTAAAGTGTTCAGAATTGAACAGTGGGTAGCGGAATCCAATTAAATTTTAAATTATGAATACAATAAAGTATTTACTGAATAGAATCAATTGAAATTTGTTTGCCTGTTCTTACAGATTTGTCTGCAGCTAAAACAATTTTCATACTATTTATAACATCTTCAAGACCTTGGCTTAAGTCAAGGTCTTTTTTTATTGCTTCAAGTAAAAATTCTTGTTCTAGCTTACATAGCTGATCATGATCAGGTTCATCACTAGTGCTGATGTATTCATCTTTTTTTGAAAAATTTCCTTCTGAGTCTCTATCTTGAAAATGTACAAGCAACTGGTTAGTTTTTGTGTGACTATCAATATCTGAACTTGTTATGTCATCACTATTTTTAGGTTCAACTATGCTTACAGATCCTTTAGGGCCAAAAATATCT
>Ga0255757_10000792_pt1 | contig 31123 bp, 38 predicted proteins | sample 071ome_27_FD_179957 | JGI IMG/M metagenome (GOLD analysis project Ga0255757, IMG submission 179957) | Coastal salt marsh microbial communities from the Groves Creek Marsh, Skidaway Island, Georgia - 071409AT metaG (version 2) | ecosystem: Environmental > Aquatic > Marine > Intertidal zone >...
GGTCTCAATGATGAAACGTAGGAAACTAAGCGACCCCGTGATGGCCTCAAACTTCCTTTTTTTACTGAATGGTCTTTTTTGGTACATGGCGGGTCACGTCTTAGCCTCAGTCCTCGTGACGATAACAGGTCTAGCCTCTTTCGCGTATCACGTATTTCGGGAGAGTTGGTTTGTGACGTACGCCGCGGACGTTTGTTTAGCACATGTGTCTTTGGTGTACACGCTGTATGTCGCGTATCCATACATGGATCTCGAGCACGTCATAGTATTGAGTATTGTACTGTGGACAGGTCTCTTCGTTAAAAAGAAGGCGCTACTCTCAGGTAAATATGACCTTTATCACACGTTGTGGCATGTGTGCGTTTTTCTAGGGCAAGCCTTGTTGGCATGTATATCTCAGGAGAGATAGGTGTAGACGTAACTAGTGTTTATCCGCGAGAGTTGTTAAACTCTTAGGTATCTATAAAGGTGTTCTCCAGAGGAGATGAAAAATGAAATCCAGTGACTTTTCCGTGTTGTTCGGCACGTCCGCACGTGCGAACCCCAAAAAAATAAATTTACCTGCGAAAGAAATCTCGCGTAGGGCGGCTCTTGGCGAGTCTTGGGCGAAGATGGCCAAAGAATACGGTACCAGCCCCCGCATTGTCGCTAAGCGCGTGCAAGAGTATCGCTACGCGAATCTTGCAACCGACGAAGTACTTGAGGACATTCGTCTAGAGAGAGCGATGGGTAAGGACTGGCTAGACCTCGCTACACGCGCGGGCTGGCCTCTCGGATGTCTCAGGAACGCGGGAGCCGCGTTCGCGCAAGAGTTCAATCGCTTGATGAACATCAAAGAGGCATCGTCCGTAAAGAAAAAGCGAGGGGGTGGTCGCAAGAAAAAGCCGCTAAATAAAGCATCCTATGAAGACTTTGTATCGGGTAAGATGTCTTTAGCTGAGATCGCTGAAGATAACAACATGTCGATCCCTACAGCACGTAAGCGACTTCTCGAAATGGGAGGTCCTGACATCCATGACATCCGAGAACTTGTGGATCGGACCCCTGAATTGGGAAGTTCTCGGGTCGAAGAAATTGCCGAGGAAGTACTCGAGGAGGTAAATCCTGATAGAGATGATCCCTTAGCGTACTGTGAAATCCCTGCAGGCTATTTTGATCGTGGAGAGATCTTATTTTTTGTACGCGAGGGCTTTAAAGTGCCTGAAATCGCTCAGTCTTATGGCTTAACTGCGGATGATGTCGAGGTACTTATCGCGCTCGATCAGTCCCCTCAGGCGTTAGATCAAGTTGTAGAGGCTGTCTCAGATACATCTACAGCGATCGAGGAGTCTCTTGCCGAGTCTGTGCCTGAAGTTGTGTCGGAGCCTCCGAAACCTTCAGTGAAGGCACCTAAAAAGACCCGCCGAGGGAGAAAGAAAAAGACTTTCGACTTCAGTGACGAGGACCGCGAGCTAATTCGGAAGATGTACTACGATGATAATAAATACGTCTTCCATATCACAGACGTGATCAGTGAGCGTCGAGGGGAGAAAGTCACCCAAACCGCAGTGAAAGAGGTGATCTCGGACTACTCGCAGGGTCGCGGTCGACAGTCGAAAATCGACAAGGCGGCGTTGGAGCGTGACGCTCGGCGTAACTTGGCTGTAAGCACACTTGCGGAAATGTATGGGGTCTCGGGTCCTACGATCGCGAAAGCTCTCCGTGATATGGGGATCAAACCGATCTACAGTCTCGAGAAAGAGGCGCGTTTGCGGAAGCCATCTGAAGCGGAGAGAGCTGAGCGTCGCGAGATGTTTGCTCGAGTTCAGGCCGACATCGACGCGATCCTCAATGACGATGCTCGTAGGTCTTTAATTAAGGGAGAGTACTTAGGCAGCAACCTTATCGGTCAGAATGATGTAGCTGTACTTGCGGAGCGACACGGCCTCAGTACGTACAATATGGCATTGGTACTCACCGAGATCTTTAAAGATGAGATCCGCCGTATCCGAGAGCGTGAGAATCTCGATGAACTCGTGCGGATCTACGGCCAGGACCAGCTGAGCAAGATCCAACGTGACCTCATTGACCGCTCAACACTTACACTCCGAAGTAACCCTCGTCTTGGCGGCACGTTAGGTACGCGCGTGATTCCGAGTGCGCAGGGCGTCGCGGCGGGCGCGGCTGTCGACCAGTCTCTCCGTTATCTCTATCCCGACGTAAGTGCGAACAAGCGTAATGCCACTTCAGCGGCAATTGTCACGAGCGTGTTTGTCGCGGACTATTTACATGAGAAACAAGAGGAGAAGTTATGGCGAGCCGCTGGAGGTGTCGCGGGTGTACTCATCTCAAGACTGATCGAGTCTAAATTTCAAAAGTAATTGAGCTCTCGCGAGATCTTCGGGGGTATTCACACCTAAAAGTTCAAACGCGCGTATTCCTATGGTTTTGCACGAGACGTCCGCCCCCGAAACTATCGCGTGATCCACAAGGTCGGTAAGGTAGTACTCGGACTGTGCATTATTGGCTTTTACCGTTCGCAACCCCTTGAAGAGTAGGTCAGAGTCGACTCGATATAGACCTGCATTTACTTCTGGGGTCTGGGCTTCGGGCGGTGTGCAATCCGCGAACTCCCTAATCGCCCTAACATTACCCTCGGGGGACCTTAATATACGACCGTATGCGCCTGGGTCGTCGAGCACCATACTTGTGATCACAAGGTCTGCCCCTGAGCTAGACTTGCCGATATCGCGAATCAATTGAGACGACAGTAAGGGTACATCGCCTGACAGTATCCAAACATCGCCCGAAAAGCCCTTGAACAGACTTTCAGCACATAAAGCCGCATGCGCAGTACCTAACTGCTCAGACTGTAAGGCCCATTTCACGGGGGTATTGGGTAGATAGCGGGTGACTGTAGATCGCACCTCGTCAGCCTGATGTCCTACAACAACCGCGATGTTCGAGATCCCAGCTCTCAACGCGGTCCCGATCACTCGAACGATCATGGGAACCCCGCCGACCTCATGCAGCACTTTCGCTTTCAAGGACCGCATCCTGGACCCCTTACCTGCAGCGAGTATAATTGCGGCTTGATTACGCATGATTAACCTCGTCAGACAACGTATCTGAGATATTTTGAGCCGCGAAATTTACAGCATCTGGGCACTCACCCTGCACCATCACTCGGGCAAGGTTTTCGGTTCCTGAGTAGCGTACAAGGACATCCCCGAAGGCCCCTAGGTCTATCTCAGCCTCCTGAATGGCTTTTTGGGTTCTAGGGAGAATCTGTATGGGCACCTTACAGCTTACTTCTACATTAACTAGCTTTTGAGGGTATAGTGTGAGTTGGGCTCCAAGATCGTGAAGGCTTCTACCCTCTTGAGACATCACATTCAAAACAGAAAGTGCTGTAATAATGCCATCGCCCACCGAGTTTTGTTGAATAATTGTGTGACCCGATTTCTCGCCGCCGAGAGATGCGCCAACCTGGAGCATCTTCTCAGCGACAAAGCGATCCCCCACCTTTGCACGGACGACATCGATCCCGTATGCCGAGAGTGTGGCGGACAATCCGATGTTGCTCATTACGGTTGCGACAACAGTATTTTCAGTGAGCTGCTCTCTGCTACGCATATGGATTCCGAGTATGGCAAGCACATGATCCCCATCGAGCACAACTCCATGTTCATCCACAAGTACACACCGATCCGCATCACCATCGAATGCGATGCCAATGTCGGCATCCCCCGACTTGACAGCCCTGATAATACTATCGACACATGTAGCTCCGCACTCAGTGTTTATATTGAGCCCGTCGGGACGCGTGCTGTATTCGCGGACGCGCAGGCCCATATTCCTGAGAATGTGAGGACCGAAGCGGTGTGCTGCCCCGTTCGCGCAGTCCAAGGCAATCGAGAGATCTCTCGCAGCCTCGAAAGGGCCGACTGTCTTTGTGACGTGGTCTGTGTATACCTGTAACGCTTGATGGAACTTTGAGACACAACCGATATCTCGACCTGTAGGACGTAAGCCGACACCTTGTGTACTCGCAACTTCTATGAAAGACATCGTATCTTCGGATATCTTTCGGCTATTTGCGTCAAATACTTTCAACCCATTGTCCCCGAAAGGGTTGTGCGACGCTGTAACGGCGATGCCCGCGCTCGACCCGAAAAAGGATATGAGTGTGGGGATCGCGGGGGTGGGTACAACTCCAGCGTCAATTACATCAACACCCGTAGAGCATAGACCTGCGGAGAGCGCGGAGACAAGCACATCTCCTGAGATGCGAGTATCCCGACCTATGACTACACAGGGTCTACCTCTCTGAGCCTGCCTCGTGTACACACCAATCGCTCTCCCGATCTGTAGAACGCTCTCAGGCGTTAAGTGACCCGCATTTGCAAGACCTCGAATCCCATCAGTACCGAACATCGCCATGGTCAACCCTCCGCTCTCTGCGCTTCTTCGAGTTCTTCTCGCTTGACTAAGAGTTCAGCGTACTTGCAGTTGAGTAGGTGTATGCGTTGCTCGATATATTCGTCGGTCCCGCCGTATTGGTCCATAATGTCATAATATGTTTTTACCATGCGGCTATACGCCTCGATTTCTATACATACTTGTAAGTAATCCATAGTGATACGCTCCGTACTTAGGTGTTTTATGTTTGGATGGGGGTTCAGATATATGTTAATATCTATGCCCGCATGCCCCAGGTCAAGGTCTATAAGAGGTACGACGATGAGCAATGATATACAGCTGATTACACAGCCTATTATACGAGGCCATTCAGAGCGAGGTTATCCCTCTGTATGCCTTGTAACCCTCGTGTCGAATATAGGTTTAAGGTACACATGTACGGGAACCTTAATCTCCCCAGATCTTGTACTCTGTGCCGCGCATTGTGTAGACGCTCCCCGAATCCACTCCGCGACATGCGACTTTGAAGGGAGGAGCGTACCTGCACTACGTTGGTTTTGGAGTCGTGATTTTAAGCAAAGCGCGATTGAGTATGGGAGAACGGAGCATCAAAGACTCCTTTCAGTCGGGGATGACTTCACAGTAATCCAGCTTGCCCTACCGATCTTTGACATACAACCATCCCCTATGATGCGTAGAAGCGTCTTTCGACAACTACATAAGCAAAATGCGATTAGAGAACTCACAGCTGTTGGTTTCGGTAGGTACTCAAAATACGAAACTACTAACATCTTGGCAGGCGTTGAGAAGCGGAGTGCGGTTTTTAAAAAGTTTAGCTTCCCTAAAGGAACACAAACAATAAAAGTACGCCCCAGCGAAAGAAGAGAGGGCGAGCCTGTATCCATCGCCGTAGGGGACTCGGGAGGTCCGTATTTCGCGCGGTACAAAGGAGTGAACTATATCGTCGCCACCACATCGACTGTAACGTACGACGATAATGGAGATGCGGACTTCGCGACAGCATTGTGTGTAGATGCCGCGATCAATTTCTTCAAGTCGTCGCTGTTCGAAGTGTTCAGTCAAAGCGTAGGACCTAACGGTTATGGGTATGTAAGACCTTACGTGCGTAAAGTAGGTCAACAGAACATCGAGAAGATTATTGTTGACGAAAACAAGTGCCTTCATGGATACTGTGTTCGGGAGAGTCCGATTCTCTTCGGAAGCGCAGCTCTACTTTGCGTAACGGCTCTCACAACACTTACTTTCAGGATCAAAAACGCTGAAATTACGAAAGGTTGAACATGGACATAAAGAGTATCTTAAGCATCTTAAGTGCCTTAGACTTTGATCGCAAAATTCTAACATATACACTCTCAGGTATACTGGTATGTGGGATTTGTTTCTATGTGGGCCGTTGCTCTGCGCCGCTGCCCTCCAAAGACGACGTGTGCTCTGACGAAATAGCTAAAGTCAGGTCACGCGATACGAGTATCGCGAACCTCAATGAGCGTATATCTCTACAGAAAGGGCAACTTGAGACCTGTGAAGATGATTGCGGGAAGCGGCTGGGTGATCAGGCAAAAAGAAAGAATTCTGAATGTGACACGTTAAGGGCCGCCGACGTTACGCGGCTGAAAAAACGGTTCACAAACTATAAATGTGACCAGTGTAAATCTGAGGGGTTGTGTGAATGATACGATATCTATTGATTATGGGGCTACTATGCGCGGGTATATCGGATGTGTCAGCGCAGCCTGGGAAAGATCGACACACCCTCTGGATCGGACAATACAAACTCAAGTTTGATGAGTTGAAGCCTTCATCTCGTGTAAAGATCGCGCATACAAAACTGTGTATTGAAGAGTTCGACTTTGTGTACCTTGAGGATTACGTACTTCAGAACAAGCGCATGTGTGATCAGAGGGTAGCTACTGTAGAGAAAGATAAGGATGAGGCGTGCGAGGGTACAAAAAAACTCATCCGTACCCGCTGTGCCGAGATGGAAAATCTACTGAAAAACCAAGTCAATGACTTTTCCCTGAAACTAAAAAATAAACAAGCGGAACTTGACACAATGAAGTCCGCACACAAGATCGAACTCCGCAATCACTATATTGTAGGTATCGCGTTATCCGTAGTGCTAATTAGCGTCACTACGATCGCGATTGTGTACTAAGCGGAAATCAAGGTTTCCGCGTCACGTAAACTACTGTACCCACCGCCGCAAGGACCGCCAGACCGCCTGCGATCCACGGTAAGTATTTAGGCGTCTCTGCAGACTCTGCCTTTTGCTCTTGCTGCTTACCCTCTGCAGGGAGTTCGTCGCCGCTTGACTGTTGCGCGGTCGACTGACCCGCAGGTGAACTCTCCTGAATAGCCTCACCCTCCTGGGCTCGGTTGGGTACGAGCTGCCCGCCGTCTGTATCGACAGATTGTCCCGCGGACTGCGCAGATCTAAAAGCCGACATCGGGTCGTAGGTTGATGACGTGGAGGGTTGGATTGTCCGCGCGATTCGTAGCGCAGACATTGGGTCGTAAGACGATGTCTGACCCGCGGTGGCCAGCTGAACAGTATCCGAAGATGGGGTCGAGATTTTGATCGTTTCGCTGGGGGCGCTCGGGACAAGGACGTTTCGCTGATACGTTAAAACGTCATCGGCTGAGGGGAGCGTCTTCGGCGATACGGAGGTGTCGAGCGTGTTCGAGATAGATACAGATGGCGACTGGATTTGAGTGGGGTAGGGGAACATTACACACTCCTTCGGGATTGGTAGGTGAGGTATTTAGATACCGAGTTAATAGAACTTGCGGCTTCGCTGAGCTTCATGATCACCCATGGGGGAACGTCCTCCCCATCACGCACGCTGTTGAGTACGTTTTGGAGGTCTGCGATCATCGCGAATGACTGGCTACGCGCGGTACCGCCGCTCGGATATGTGTGGAATCTTGACTCTCGGAGGCGGGCTGCGATTTTTCTGTGATCCATGGGGTGTCTCCTGAATATGTAGATTAATTCAAGTTTACTGTTTACGCACCATCAGTGTGGTGTACAGTTTAAATGCGTCATAACTAAAAAAGCATAAGTCACATGGAGGATAGCACATGTGGAAACTTACCGCGAGTGATCTAGGATCCTCGTACACATACAGATCTCTAAAAAACGCTCGCATTGAAACAGTCAACGATATTCTACATGCTGCTGGGGTTACATGGCAAGACTTCTTGGATCTGAGCGCCCAGGAGGTTGTCGAACAATTCTGCGACCATTGCGAAGGCCTTACCCGATTCGGAGATAAGTCGAGGTACACATTGAAAGTGTTTCTGAAGAAAAACAGGCGGCGTATTCTACAAGAGCAGTTCGAAGATGCGTACACGCAGTCCGATGCAGATGTGCAGGAAGATGATGATTATGTGCCTGACCTCGGGAACATTATACCTGTAGAAACTCTACTTATCGACGTGGTGATTGTGAAAGGGGGGGTCAATCATGTGTGCATCGAGGACGTAATCTCGCAATTCGAAAGTGATATCATGGAGTCCGATATCGAACTCGAAGATTCTGAGATGAAGTCCACCGTTTTAGAAGCGATCGAGATTACAGAATGGCCCGCGGACCGACCCATATATGTGTCGAGATATGCCGCTAAAGTGTATCCAGAGATTGTAGTCGCGCTTACGCGGAGTGCAGTTTTAGTTTTGAAATAGATTTATGCTACACTCATCGTAATCTACAAACCGCGTTTCAGGAGAGACATATGATACATAAACATACGCTATATAGAGGAGTGCCCTACTCAGGGCTTGACCTTGACGACCTTGAAGGTCGAGGAGGCTACGGACAACAGATGCTCGGAAGCGGCCTTTACGCCACAGACGATTATTATGTAGCCAAAGACTACGCCCAATCGGAAAGCCCAAGGTTCCGAGATTACGATCAGGAGGACAAGCCCTGCGTGTATGAACTCGAATTGGCGATCCCGAGTGACGAAATCCTAAACATAGACGCAGACAGCATAGCGATGTGTGAAGTGGATGAGTCTTCCGCAATACCTTCGATTTTCGGGGTACCGAGTCCTGCTTTCGAGTTCCAGCTGAAAGATCGGGCGACTGGTAAGATGGTCACATATCTGATCTCGGAGTACGAAGATCCACTCGAATATGCTAAAGACTTAAAACTGGAGTGTGCTAATGAAGTCCTTGACTGGCTAGGCCTTGGTGAGATGTCTTCGTTTGTAGAGTTCGGCGAATATCTCGACGAGAATCTATACAATTGCGAAGAGGATGAGGAAGAATACGAGGAAGAAGAACGCTGGCGCAAAGATGCTTGCGAAACATTCGAGGAGCTCGTAAGGGAATCGGGTGGGGATGTCGACGCTGTGATCGACCGCATCCAGAAACAAATCGATGATAGAATCCGCGAAGAATCGGGCTTGCCTAATTACGGCAAATACGGCGAGGTGCCTGACGTGAATTGGGGTGGGGACTCTACGGATCTCGCGTACCTCGCTGGAAGGCACGGCTATAAAGTGCTATGGTGCTCAGGATGGATAGCTTCGGGAGATGAGGTACTCATCGTAGACGACTCAATATACGATAACGGACTATCAATAGTAGACGACTGTACCGACGACTAAGCATGAAGAGTGTGGATATGAACGAGCTGCACTTTTATGTCTATGCAGACTCCCATATCTCTATAGGTCGAAATATTTAACACTAACCTCGGATAGATTTGCAGGGGACGCTTTAAGGTGTTACGGTGTGTGTATGGTGAGCGCGACGTGCGCTACCCTCTTACACAGAAAGATCCGCGACGCACGCAATGTGGATCGCTGAAGCGCCAAAAGGTACACATGTCTATTGATAAGAATGTAATCGTCCAACTCGTGATGACACCCCGCGAAGAACTGTTCTCTGCAACACAGCTCTGGAAGTTGATGGGGAGTGCAAACCACCTACGCCCGAAAGACTATATTAGACTTGAAGCCACACATCGGTTTATCAGCTCCGAATACCCCGAAATCGGCCTAAGTATTGAGAATCAGGGGCTTCCCGTTAAAAGGGGGGAATCCCCCCCTTTTATCCCCGACTCAATCTGCAAGGTTTTTCGAGGCCGCAACGGCGGCACGTACATGGAAAAAAAACTTCTTCTCGATTACGCGCAGTGGCTCTCGCCTGAGATTAAATCTTTGGTTCTAGAGACGTTCATTGAGTACGGTCAGATCATGCTGGAGCAAGACGCAGACCGCAAAACAAAAATGCTCGTCGATAAAGCTTTTGACGCCGCGCCGATTTCCTCACTGAACAAACCTGAAGAGGAGACCATTGAGGATAAGCTGGAGCGCCTTCGACGAATTGAGGCAGCCGCAACGCGAAAAGCTTTCACCGCAGCGATGGAGGCCGCGACGGGTCTCCGAATGGCGGATAGCGAAGAGCTGAGAAAGTTCGTCGCCAAAATCACAGACGACCTTTACGTGGCGTTTTTGGGGGATAACACGCGTAATCTCCGTAATGGGCTGGGTCTAGGTAAGCACTCCACACCTCGAGACGCGATTAACACCCATTACTTATACTCTATCAGCCTGACTGAGCAGGAGATCATCGCGTATATATCAAAAGAGGGGGCGTCCGCGACGATTGAGGGAGTACAGGGTATCATACAGGAACTCGCCGAGATGCAGAGACCTCTCCTGGACCGTGTCGATACTCGAAAAGCTGTAGCCTCTCACACCCGTAAGCGTAAAGGTAGCGGGTTTGAGAAGGGCACTTACGAGGCGCAAAGGGAGGGCCAAGCGAGTCTGAGCTACTCCCATATCCCGACAAGTAGACGTCTTACCTGAAAAAAAGCTGTAACTCAGTCTAGTTTTATATCTTTACAATTATCTCGATCGCCTACGATTCAGAATGCGGCGAAGCGGGGCCTGTCAGGTGAGCCTTCGATTTAGGGGTACGCCATCGAGACTGTACTCCAGTACCCCGTGATCCATGTCGCGATTTGCTGTGTACTCCCCCTTAACAAACCCGCTCCCCTTGCGTTTTCGATGATTTACGGCGACGGGTTTCCACGCGTCAGACATGGCAAGCAGGGGTCTTTGAAGCTCTGCGACCTTGGTAATGATCTCTTCAACGCCCTCTCGTGTCGCGCTGCCGCGATACTTTTTTAGGTACTCGATCACTTCTGCCTCGGCGAAGCTAATCGCGAATATGTAGTTGTCGTTCAGAGCGTCGCGCGGCGTCGTGTGTGTACCGAGCCCTAAACCCTTACGTAAGCCGCGCGTCGAGTCACCGAGGATCTGGCGGTAGAGGTAGTCCGTGATGTACGCTACGAATTTCCGTAGGTCAGGACTGTCGAACATCTTACGCCCTGTAACAACCTCAAGCTGAGCCGTGAACTTTTTTCGGGTGGCGACAGATATTACACGTCTGAGATTCTCGAAAATCTCCTCTTCAGTCTCCTGCGGAGATTCGCCCTCGGTCTTCAAGTCGACCGCCGCGTCGAATCCCTTTTCAATGAGCGCCTTTGCCTTCTTATTGGGATCTTGCTCGGCCATAATTAGGCCATACTCGATAAACGTGTCCAGGACCATAGACTTGATCTCAGGTGAGAGCCACTGAGCGTAATCGAGAAGAAGCTTATGCTCCATGTACGTGCCTCCGTTGCGACCTCGAAAAACCTTGCAGATTGAGTCAGGAATAAAAGGTGCAGATCCGCACCTTTTAACGGAAAGCCCCTGATTCTCTATACTTAGATGCGTTTCGGTATATTCAGACGCGATGAAGCGTTGTGTTGATTCAAGGCGCAGGTACTCCACAGGCCTGAATCCTTTAGGGGATCCAACCATCTTCCAGAGCTGTGTTGCGGAGAAAAGATCCGAGCGGGGTGTGGCTACGAGTTGTGTAATAAGCGATCTGTCGACCAAAGGAGACCTCCTTGTAAATAGGCGTGGTGCGCTTTGCGCATTTGTGTGCAGTAGTTATATAGGTGTTCGGCTGTCAAACTCCCGCATCGAACCTTGAGGGTTTCGAGGAAGGCTTTTGCGGAGTGTAAACGGATTACGGAGCTGTTTCCATACACCGACAAGTAGACATCTACCTGAAAAAAAGTCGCTAATCAACCTTGTTTTTAGAGTCAAACACGCTCGCCATCGCCGAGCCGAGAATACCCGTCATGACGAGCAACACGCGTTCGATCATTGCAAGCGCGTCTTTGTTATTCTCCTGATTACCTGTGACCCATGACGCGATAATGAGGAGTCCGAGCATCGCAACGAGACCCACTGTGCCAGCGAAGATCTGTCGGAGTAGTGTGATTTGACCCGTGAGTTTCTTCTCTTTTAAAAGGGCGCTCTCGGCGGCGTCTTTTGCTGCTTCTGCCTCTTCGCGGAGACTCTCCATATCTCCGATGATGCTTTTTAACTCAAACTCGCGTTCAACCTCTGACGTTCGGTCTCGGAAGATCGCGACAAAATACCGCTCCTCGCTGTTGCAGATGTCGGCCACATTCGCCTGGAGATGCACGTCTGTCCCATCCGACTTCACACCCGTAAGATCACGCCATGAGCCCATGATGCTCCCTCTTCGGATCGTGTGGGCACCCGCCTGTGAAGATCGCTCAGAATAGCCCTTTACATGACCTTTATGATCTTTCGCGATATGCTCAGGCATGAGTGACCGTACGTCCAAACCGCTCATAGACTTCGAGGACGTATACCCAAACAGGTAAGCGGCAGGCGCATTTGCGTATAATACTGCTAGATCTCCAGACTGATCTCGGGGGAACTCACAGACTACCATCGCGACTTGTAAACGCTCGCCCATCATCTCTAATGTTTCTATAACTCGCACGATATTGACCTTCCTGGTAGATTTGTAAACGCGAACAGATAAACACGAGGAGTATAGAAGTGATGTTTCTGCGAACCATAATCTACCTTTTTTTCATAATCATTTCAACCCTCACACCCCGCACGGCGCAGGCGTACTCATGGGGGTTGAGCTTCGGGATGACGCATATGATTAGCGACCATGAAGGTCCGCTACCCCACGAAACATCTGCGGCGTTCATGATCTCGAAACGTATCGTCGACGGGTTATCTGCGTGGGGTGGGCTAAACCTACCGATTACGCCTAGTATAGATCCGAGCGTACATACAGAGCCCACACTTATGTTGGGTAGCGGATATCGAATCTTCGAATATGGCCTCGGACCAAACAGCACTCTTGACCTCAACGTGAGAGTATTGTTGGGTAGGTCGTTCGGGGCCGAGGGTAGAGTCTTCCCTATCAGCTCATTTCGCGTAAGTGCGGTAAAAAACAACCAATTTACAGTGCATTGCGGCATATCAACTTCGCCGCTAAATGTCGGAAACGATCTGTCATGGGGCTTCACGTATGGTGTAGGTCTACATTTCTAATATTCAGGCTGCACTTCAGTTGAGGCTCTTGACGCTTCGAGGCTAAGCGTTTAGTGTCGAAGTAAGCCCTACGTTGGCGAAAGTTCAGGATTAGAGAATGAGAAAATGCAATGTACACTGGTTTGCGGACGAGAACGGCGAAATGCGCTGGCGCTGCAATCAATACTTCATGTCTAACGGTGTGGATTTCCGAAAATCTTCAGACAGGTGCTATCACTACCGATGCCCTGGGAGACAAGAGTGGAATGCTCCGCCTAAGCGTCTTTGCGCGCATAGTGGTTGTGCAAATACACTGAAGACACAGAGCGTCTACTGCTCCATCGCTTGTAAAAAAGAGGATCTAAAATTGTGTAAAAGAGAAGGCTGTACCAAAAAAATAAGGCCCCCAAAACAAAAACACTGCTCGGAGGCTTGTAGAAACAGAGCTAAGTCTAAAGCATATCGAAATAGGAAAAAGAGGAAAAAGTAATATGTTTCACGATGATATCCACCCTAGAAACATACTTGAAGCTTTGATGGTGGATTCGATGCAGACCCTCGAGCGACTGCTAGATGCGGGCTTCCCCCTAGACGCCGTGCCGCCGCACCATACAAGTGTTTACGCGTCGCTTGTAGATAGTGAAGTAGAGGTGTGTCGAGAGGGTATGCATGTGTTGACACATGAAGACAAAGATACCTGGACACCGCTCATGTTGTTCCGCTTAGATACAGGGCGTAACGACGAGCGGTATCCTCTAGGATCTTTTTTAGGCTTTGTGGGCAGCTCGGAAAACTCTAAAGACGCTAAATTTTTCGGGATTCTGATGTCGCCTACAGGAGATCAGGCTATGGGTATGTATACGAACATAGCCGAAGAAGGGGAGCGGGAGTTTATAGATCTGTGGGATCACCCCTATGACCTCGCACCGCATTTAAATCAACGCTATACCCCCAGCGATGAGGGTATCATTCACTGATAAGCGAGGTATAAATGGAGAATACAGATAAATATTTAATTCTTATCCGAGGACTGTCAAGCTCAGGTAAGACAACACTTGCCGATCTCATATGTGGGGATCAAGACTCGAGAATCTCTGTGTCCGTGGACGACTATTTCTACGACGAAGATGACAATTATGAATTCGTACCTTCCGAGCTGAAGAAAGCGCACCTGTGGTGTCGTCAGGAGACAGAAATCTGCATGGAGCAAGGGTTCGATGTCGTAATCGTCCACAACACATTTGTCAGGGCCTGGGAAGTTGAACCCTACCTCAAGCTGGCTGAGAATAGAGGCTATCGTGTGATCATATCTTCACTTTACGATAACGGGTTCAGTGACGCAGTTTTGTCTGCGCGGTCGGACCATGGGGTCCAGATTCATAACATACGGAGACAGCGGGCGAGGTGGGACATCAATGTATTTAACCCGAGATTTCGGTAGGTTTAACCTTTCGCAGTGTTTTTAGCGACTGCATATACTCTATGCAGGGGGGGCATACGCCGTGATTCCCCGAAGCCCAAACAAGTCCCCAAACCGACTTGTCTGAGCCCATGTCGGTGCCGCAGATTGTACATCGATTCGCAATTCGATCGGCGCGACTTCTTGCATTTCGACCATCGTCACGTCTCATAAGCGTAGTGTATCCTGTGTGCGCTAAGTTAGAGGCCCGTCATACTCAAACATCTCACCATGTCGATGATTAACGCGACCTTTTGTTAAAGGGTTTACAGAACTCTGCACGAGGTTTTGGGTGAAGTGACCTGGTCTTAGATGTATATAGCCCCCATGCCTCAACAGGTATGTGCTTATGCGGACATCGAAATTTGGGAATTCCTGATCTAAGATTGAGAGTAGGTGTACCTCCAAATAGTCTTGAAGTATATCACGCCTCAGAAGTACAGCCCCTGAATAGGATATGTGGTTCGCCGAACTCAAGATATATCCGAACTCTGGCACGTACATGGAGCAGTCGAGGACATTTGTTGTCGTGTCGACAGTGTACCAGTTATGCGGATCCTCTCGATCTAGAGCTGTCTGTACAGCACCCCGAGAAGTAGGGGTGAGCAATATATCGTCTTCTAACATCAGAATATAGTCGCTGTGAGACGTGGATACCTTCTCGGCGCAGCTAATAGCGAATTTGTATGTGTGAAGATCCGAAGCGTCTCCTGTGTTCAGAACGTGCGCGCTGATGCCGAATGTGGTATTACACATTGTCACCAAACGCTCAGCAAGATATAATCTCTGAGAGTGAGTTCGTATCCAGATCGATAAACGCATTCAATATCCTAAATGAGAGGCTCTATCCTATGGCCAAAACGTACGATGTCCGACTATATCTATATCAAGCACTAATTGACCTTCCAGTACAAGTCCTAATGCACGATATGTACAAACGTGCAGGTGCAGGCGACTTCGCGACATACAGCGTTATGACGCTTGTAGGCCTAGGGAGTGCTCTCATGTCCCTGAAAGGCGGTCAAGTGGTTTATGACCTACTGCACGAAGATGCGCGCCCCGACCCAAACACGGAATACTTCGTGTCACCCATCACCGAGCACACATACGATGTGAACTTTGAGCGTTACAAACATAACGTACAGCCAGGTGGTCAAGATCCTTTGAAAAAGTACTTAGATGACGCCACGTCCTACTCGAAAGGCTACATGGATTTAGCGACTGCCTCGATTTTCGGACGAGTCGCGTATGGTACCATATCTGCAGACACTCGTAATCCCGCCTATGCATTATTGTATGGGCTTACACAACCGTTATGTGTAATCCTCGAAGATTCAGGTAAGCTTAAATAGCGTTCACGAGTTCTCAGGAGGCTTCGAGTTAGATCTTGTTGCAACGTAGATGAGGGGTGCATATAGAATAAACAGTGTGGGTAGCAAATACATATCCGAGATCCTTTTCATTTCTGGTTTGAGATGGAGGGTCTACCTAAAAACACACCGTAACGCAAGTCGTGAGAATACATTGGCGAGTCATTTCCATACAAACATCCAACTGAAACCTCAAAATATCGCTGCTATGGTCAAGTGTATCAAGGTACCACAAAACACGGCCCTCTCGGGCGTGTGTCCCATTCTCGCAATTGTGTTCGGGACCGATAACGTAGATCAGGTGTTCCTCGGAATCGCTGACCTGAGCCCCTCAGAGAAAAAGCAGCTTTTCACGTCCATACGGGACACCGTCGCGTCCGAGGTATACCCCCTCGGAGCGACCGTCTGGCAATTCAACGACCCTCTGGCTGACTTGAGGATTGTCGAAACGGCACTCGGGCTGCAGGATTGCGCATTCGAACAAGCATCCGCCCTCGAGGACCTTGAGGATTCGCTCAGGATCATAGATGATACATTCCCGTACATCTCAATGGGGCATGGCGAGATGGACCCCGCTGATATTCTAATGTTCTCCGAGACATATACCCATGGCAGTGATCGGTTGGAATATTCTAAGCGGTCGAACCCTCGATCGCGAGGCCCCGAAGCAGTGATCGTTCCATCGCTCGCTGTAGGATCGCTTATGGTTTTCGGGTCTCGACTAGTTAAATGAAAGGTTTTAAGCATGCCTACAGGGAACGAAGTTGTCGGCTATGTAAGGGTTTCGACACGAGAGCAGGCAATATCGGGACTATCGATTGCGGCACAGGAACGTAGAATCGAGCAATATTGCGAGTTCAAGTCTTTAGATCTAAAAAAAATTATCAGAGATGATGGCGTCAGCGCAGCTACACCTCTCTCAGAGCGAGAGGGTGGCGCGGAGGTGCTTAGATTAACTCGGGAGTCAGGCTGGGGCGTGATCGCCGTTAAGCTGGATCGCCTATTTCGTGACGCCCACGACTGCTTAGGTGTGACTAAGTTATGGAACACGCAGGGTATCGCGCTTCACCTGATGGACTTAGGTGTCGACACAAACTCTGCGATGGGTCGAGCGTTTTTGACAAATGCGGCTACATATGCAGAGTTGGAAAAAAACTTAATATCTGAGCGTACGAAAGAGGCGCTAAATCAACTGAAGATCGATGGCGGAGACCTAGGAGCCCCAGCTTACGGCTGGAAGTATTCAGAGGAGCGAGACCCCAAAGGACGCCGACGACTTGAGCCAATCCATGACGAATTACGAACCGTCCATGAGTGTCTTACACTTCGTGACTTAGGGTTTACTTATCGCCAAATAGCCGATAAGTTCAATGCAGAAGGCATACCGTCCAAGAGAGGCGGTAAGTGGCACGCCAGTGCCGTACGCTACTGTTATTTAAACGCTAAGAAGCTAAGAGAGTCCTGACACATGTACTATGTCGCAGCTTTCGACTCGGACCCGACCAAGTCATTTACGAATGTAGCATTCAACAACCTAAAAGCGCTCCAGACGCAAAAACTGAACTTCGAACTACGCCCATTAAACTTCGTCTTAAACTGGAACAACGCGCCTTCGTGGTTCACAGAAGAAGATCGTGATTACTTTACAACGACGCGCACTCCTCAGAAACCCGCAGCACTTGTCCATCTACAGATCTCAGACCTATTAAAAGTCCCCTACAAGAGTCCGACAGACGCCGTAGGCTACACAGCCTTTGAGGCTACACTCGTACCTCGCTGGATCTGCGAGGGCCTCAACGTGTCCTACCGCGGACTGATCGTACCCTCGCAGCACTGCGCCGACGTTCTAAGGGAGTGTGGACTTACGATACCCGTAAAAGCCGTACCCCACGCACTACCTAAAATGTGGCTGAAAGATCTTCCAACGCTGGAAGATAAACCCTCAAACACATTCGTGTTTGGTTCTGTAGGCTATTGGAACACTCGAAAAAACATGGCGGGTGTCCTCGAAGCCTATATCGAGGCTTTCCCGAACCCCTCATCCGATACCGCACTTCTTCTGAAGACATACAACGCGGGAGACTTAGAGTCGCGGATCGGAAACCGCCCCGACATCTGGGTCTACGATGAACAGTGGAGCGAGCAGCAGATGCTTTGGGCCTACGGGATGATCGACTGTTATGTATCACCCACGCGAGGCGAGGCTTTCGGCCTCGCGGTAGCCCAGGCTGCCGCGCTTGGAAAGCCGTGTATATACACGGACTTTTCTGCCCCTACAGAGTGGCTGAACTCAGAGCGCCACTACCCCCTCGAGTACGAATTCGTGAAAGTGTCCGAAACGATGACCTCGAGAGACCATCCTTTCGAGCATATCGATGGTCCTAACATCCGATGGGCGGATGTGGACAGCGCACACCTTGCAGATACGCTAAGACGTGTCGCGGCTGAGAGACCTGTCGCGGGGTTTAAAGGTAGCGACCTTGCGGAGTTCAGGTCATCGCTTTCGTGGGAGTCTGTAGGTGAAAAGCTTGTAGGCGCGATGGAGGATATTCTCGATCGCGAACTGGAGCGGATACCATGAGTGACAAATCGAGAGATAAGTTTTTAAGCGATATTGAATCTGCGGGTAAGCAGCCGAAATGGGTGGGGTCTTTCAGGGAAAAATACTATAAAACCGCGAGACTACCCTTTTTAGTGATCTACCAAGCGACAGCGATCGCGAGTTCCAAGAAGTCGAGTCTCTACAAAAACAAGTCCGCAGCGATCGCCATAGCGATTGACCAGCTCCAGAAGTCAGGCAAACTCATTGAGGGAACGCATGACCTGACAGAACGTGGTGACTTGCGTGAAGTGGCCGTGATGGCCCGACTCGGCAAGCGAACCGCGCAGTCCTATATCGATCGGTTTGAGAATATCTAGACACCGAAGAGGTCAACAATCTGATCCTCATCAAGTATCTCATAACTGTCGATAGACGCAGGCTTTGCATCTTCCCAGAAAGACATATACTTTGTCTCTACGTCGCCCGACCTATCTACCTGGAAAAGCAGTCCGACAACAGCCTCTCCAGACTCTACGCCTGCATAGAGATTGTGTCGCGAAAGGCGGAAAGTCTCGCCAACGAACGCCGCGGTGAGTGAATTCTCGTCAAGCACTTGCGATATGTACTCTTCTGGTCCGTACAAGAAGAAATACTCGGCGTCCCCATTGATGCGATAATCACCCCGTACACCGATCGCGGCGGATCCACCCTCATCTGCGGAGGTGTCTGCGAATAGCGGCATGCCGCTAAGTTTAGACGCATACGTGACAATGCGGAACTTTGTGTTTCGCTTCTCTATCAGGTTTAGAAGGTCGAATGGGACGAGCGCATCCCCACTTGAATGCCCGCTCAAGTCATCACCTACAAGGAGTCTAAGCGCGATCTGACATGCCTCTTTAAACGCGTTCGCGAGCTGGCAATACGAGAAGTTCGCGATCAGACCGTCTTGACCCTTAATCTGACCTTTAGTCTCCAACCGTTTACCCACCTGCTTACGTTTAGCCTTAAATGCAGGTACGGGTTGTAGGGTCACATTCCCGTTATTTAACGACTTGGTGTACCGCATATTGATCCACCTAAGTTGAAACTCGTCAAGACCTTTCGACACGTTTGGGTACATCGTCTTTATCTTGATTGTAATGTACCTGTTGTTCTTCAGAAACAAGGTCGGCCCGAACATCACAAATTGCGACGCGTATCTTGCTGGTTCGTAAGCCAAAAGGGAAGCGTCATCAGCGCTCGGTACACTGTACTGGAGCGTTAACTGGGCAGGGTCAAATCGAGATCGGGGTGTACGCTCCATAAAAAACTTTAAGAAGTGTAATGCGAAGTACTTACATAGCGCCTGATCCCACCTATGCTTGTTACCAATAACGCGTCCAAGGCTCTCAGGGTCGATGTCCGATGTCCGCAAAATGTCCCTGTATTGAGGGGTGGACACTTTGTTGCGAAACGCGATGTTTACATGTGTCGGCACCTTTAGCCCTTGAGCCTCAGCGTTTGAGAATATGTTAATGGCTTCCCTGAGTATCGAGCCTGCAGCTACATCTATAGACATGTGGATATAACCCTTTGGTATTGGAAAAGTGAGGCGCATGTGGTATATATGTAGATCGAAGTATACCCGCCACCCCCAGGAGAATGCAATGTTTAGTGTCTTGACAACAAACATCTATGTCATGTGCGGTCCCGAGACGCTCCTCATCCGCAGGTCCCCTGCCGACGATAATAAGCCGCTTTGGTGGGAATCTCCCGCGGGACATGTGGATGTGCCATGCGAGTGTCTAGATACAATGGTTGTGAGGAAAGAGGCCCTTCGAGAGCTTTACGAGGAGGCGGGGATCTGCGCAGACCCATATCTGCTAGAACACCTGCCTAGGTTCTCGACGCCTCGGCACATGTCTTATATACTTCGAATGAAATACGTAAAGCCTAAGGTTACCCTTAGTGACGAACATTGCGATTATATGTGGTTAAACATCCACAATAAGCCCCCGAAGAACACTAGATACGAAGTTCGTAGATATCTGAGAGATATGTATAATGCGTAACCCTAAAACAATCCTTTATATAGCTGCAGGTATATCAATCGCCACACTCGGTTGGGCAGCGATACGCGCAAGTCGAAGCTCTGCCGCCACGCGAGAAGCCGATATCCAACCTCAATCCATAGTGCTTATCGGCGACTCGCAGACCGCCCGACACTTAGGTGAGGCGTTCGTAGACACATTCGATAGCTATGAGGTAAACTACTTCGGTAAGCCAGGAGCTACCCACGAGGATTATCTCAAGAGTCGCGAACTCCAACAGCGGCTTGATGATCTACCTTGTGCCGATGTCGTGTACATCCAACTTGGAGACAATGGCATCTCGGGCAATACAAGCACGATCGCCGAATTCATCAATCTCGTGCGACAAAAATGCCCGAACGCTCGCGTGTATTGGGGTGGCCCCATGAAAGCCGTATCGCCCACATACCAAAGTAACTATGTTACAACAACAGATACAAAGAGTTCAAGATATCTCCCGCGCTACAACGAAACGCGTAAAATGTGGATCGACCGCCTACGTTCAGGTCTCGATGGTACAGGTGTTACCTTTGTGGACAACTATGTAATCCAAGAATCACAACCCTCTCTATCAGCGTTCAGCGACGCCCGAGGCGGAGACGGTATTCACCTTACAAAAGATGCCGCATGGTCCCTCGCTGGGATTGTCCGCGACATCGTAGAAGACACTTTCTCAAAGTAAAGAGAACTGGGGAGCACCCGTATGGCTTCAAGATATGGAAAAAAGTACGCTCGCGTATCTCAAATGATGCCTCGGAGTAGGGCTCTCGTTAACTTCCTTAAAGATGACTGGTCCGAATTCGTGAAAGTCTGTAATCGGAGATGGTCTCAATTCGATAAGCGCCTAATCTCTGGCAATTTCTCAAGGTCTAAGATCTTAGGTAGTGGATATTTCGGTGTAGTCCTTTCGACATCGAACACAAAACTCGTAATCAAAGTCACATCCGACTTAGACGAGGGGTACTTTAACCAGATTGTTCTGGACGACGATTACCTTAGATACAACCCTGGGCTCCCCTTAATACTCGATTGTTTTCATATCCCCGAATGGAATGCGCATGTGATCCTGCGTGAAAATGTCCGCTATGGCATCGACCGCCTACCCGAATCGTCGCCCCTGACGAGGTCTATTGATATTCTCGACAAATTCGGGGAGGCCGCCATGCGCATCGAGGGTAAAGTCACGAATATGCTCAAGTCCCTACAAGCGCTGAACGTGCAGCAAGCGTTGAGCAGAAGTGATTTCGCGTATGCCTTCAGGGAAGCGCAGGGTCAGACAAGGTCCGAGATTGTAAAAACCCTAAAAAAGCTCCCTACAGTTTCAGAGAGATCCAAATACTACTACGCGATGGACGTCATTCGATACAGTCTTGATAAATACGGAATCGCATTGTGGGATCTCCACGAAATGAACCTCGGGCGACATAAATACGATATGTCCACACTTGACGAACTCGCGCCCGAACTGGACAAAGACTGCATACTTATACTCGATGTGGGCGGTAATTTCGGTAGCCCCATCATGGCTCAAGAGATCGACGAAGTCGACATTTAAATCGGAGGATATCATGATTCGCGAAAATGGACTTACAGATATGTTTAAGCAGGGAGCGGGTAGAGCTGTAGCCGCAGTGTTATCAGATCCCACAGTATCCAGAGAGATTCAAAATCTCGCGGCTCAAGAAGCAGCGGACGTTGTCAACCAAGTGTCCCACATGATACCTAACCAGGCAGAGATGACGGTCATCGGTAAAAAAATCTCTAGACTCATTGTCGACGCGATCAATCAGAACATTCTCCCTCAAATCTATAATCGAACCCGCCCGAATCTCGGTAGCGTGATCATGAGCGATGCCGAACTTAAGGCCCTCTACGACAAGGGCATCCGTAATATACCCGCGAACACACGCATCCCTATTAAGTCTTTAGGACCTAATGTGGCCCTCAACTTGAACATACGCCAGATTGTCCAAGCAGGTCTCCCATTCAACAAGTTCAAAGCGATCGTGAACAAGTTCGATCCTCTCGTCAACACGGTAAAAAGGGAAGCTGTACCTTTTGTCGAGAGGCGAGCAAAGCAGGTCGCAACCCTCGCCATAGGCTCAGGGTTTATCGCAGGAGCGCTCGTAATGCTCGGTATGTGCTCGCTCTACAACAGCTTCGATTAATATGTTACGAAGTATTGACGTACCTCAGGCCCATCATCAGTGTGCTTAAACTCGCAGATCTTAATCCTGTCTGACTCGGCAGAAGAGCGGGTTTCCATTAACTGACCATCTCGATAGATACACTCCAAGATACCATTCGAGCGTCTCTGTGACTGACTTGTCAATGGGCAGCCGTAAGTGCAATCCATAATGTCCGCACCCTTGGATGGCTCCGTTAAGGTCATGATGAGTGAGACGTAAATTCCCGCAAGGCTTGCGATAACGACAATGGTAAGATTATTCATCCAATAACTCTGAGATGTGATGTGGGTATGGGTTATGTTCATCAGTCACGGGGTTCTTACCCAGCAATCGATCAAGTAGCGAGTGCGGACCTAGCCCGCCCTCAGAGGCATGACACTCCCAGAAAGCGAGGATCTCTCGGGCCGCTTCCCTCATAGTGCATCTCAAGTGTAGATTCTCTCGCTCTAAGCGGGCGATCTCTTCGTCCATGATTCTGAATACCCCCATACCTTAGGTTAAACGTATGGGGTGTTCTTACACGAGTATTCTACGAGTTTCAACCCTCTTCTGGGCCAGAATTTAGCGCCCCATCACGCACAATGCTGCGCGGACCTAACTTACTTGCACCGTATTTAACAATAAGTGGCGTCGCAGCGATCGTTAAGTAGTTTAATATAGGCACGAGCCCCAGAGCACCCCCCACCGCGACGGTTGTAATCTTGACCCAATCCTCAACGTCCTCATCTTTCACTGAAAGATACGCAGACGCCGCGCCTGCGGCCAGCCCGACATAACGATGCACGGATACGTGCTTCTTCTGAGACTCAAGTTCCTTATTCTCGGACTCGAGGGCTTTGATACGTTTACGTAAGTCATCAGCCTCCTTCCGCGCCGCGAGATCCTCTTCAATTACAGCAACCGCGGACTCTGAATCTAGGCTGTACCGCGTCAAGATGCGATCAAGGATGGACTTCAACTCCGCTTTACATGCTGCTGTAACAGTACCTGTATCCTTAATCGAGTCGAAACTTTTTGTGACAGTGGGGTAGATATCGAGGTATTTGTTTCGAGGTTTAGACTTAAACTGATAGAACGCCGACCACCACAGCTGATCGAGCGCGTGATCACCCCACGTATGTTCCGCTCCGTATGTCAAACCATCAACCGCCGTAGCGAGAAAATCATCCGCCAGCTTGTTTAAGAAAACACCTACAGCTGTCGCCTGACCCGACTCTGTTTTAGCAGACACCAGAAGATCCTTACTGTCAGTTTCCGAAAGCTCAGTTTCCGAAAAGGCGGTGTCGATTACGTCCAAAATAAGGTCCGCGCCGAAATGTGTGTACGCATTCGTATCCGACTTTAAACTTTGGTACTGCGCTCCATTACGCGAGTAGTACACCTCAAAGACACCCTTAGCGGTATTCGGTACAAGTTTAAACTTATAGATGTTCCGCATATCCGCGAGTGAGAACATACGATGCGCAGCATCCACACCAAACGGTAAGCCCAAAACCCGTTGCTGAAGAACTGACCGCTCAAGAGCGTTGTTCACGTCGTACAGCGTATTGTACGCCTTACCTTTAAGAAGCTTGCTATATTCCTTGCCGAACTCGAACCCCGCACCGTTACGCGTCCTGTCTGCGATCGTGTCATACTTACCGTAAGCTGACCCCGCGTCGGGATCTTCATTAAAACCGTCCCCGATCATCTTCCGAATAACTTCGGGACCGCCGAAGCGTACATAGATCTCAGTAGCGCCCTCTTTCGTGAAAACAGGTACAAAACCGAAAAGTGTGTCCAGGGATTTGTGGGATTTCGCGCGGGCGAAAGTTCCCGTTTGAAGATTGACCTTACTCGGCTTCTTACCCTTAGGGTAGAACGTCCGACTCCTGCGATAAATACTGTTCAAAAAGTCCGAGGTCTTCGACTCTAAAATAGACATGGGCGCAACTGCTCCTCGCCGCATATTCGGCGTCAATGATATATACGTATTAGCTCAATATATCACGCGAACCCACCTATAATCAAAGGATTAGACCATTCTTATGATCGAACATACGACCTCGGTGAAGCCCGCCCTGCCATCCGCAGCGCATAGACATACCTTTCGATTGACCGCCCCCCGCACCCGAGCCTACGATCTCGTAGTCATAATAATCACACTTTAAAACGCCATCAATCGAAATCGTAGGGCGCATTAAGCCGTCGTTTTGACTCTCGACAATATCGTCCCAGTGCACAATGATCTCTTTACCACCAGGCATGTTCTTACCTTTCACATAAAGAGCCGACATGCACTTAGGGCATAAGAGCTGAGCACCCACGATATCCACACCGTAGTGCGCAGGTTGATACATCCCCTCACGACCGTTAGAGATCTGGTCTTTACGGACTTCGGCCATGTCAATATCGACCGTGAACTCCGTCGGCGCAGCGTCCTGGGCTTGACCGTATACAAAGAAAGCCTCGGGTCGACCAAAATCGTTCACAGCCATTTGACCTTTGCGGTTCTGGTGTGATGTGCGGACATCGTGTCTTTGGAATTGATTCTCGAATTTTGTGAAGTCAGTTGTCATCAAGTTAACCCTAACGGTCTATAGTTTGTATATGCAATAGAGCATACAGCTAAACTAAACCCGCCCTAGCGCGATGTCAATCAGTTCACTTTCTGTTTAACAAACAGCTTACCCATCCGAGTGTATCCCAGATCAACGAGTTGCTGGACGGGAATGTCTCTCTGAATAGATCCCTTACCGCTGATTTCAGACCCGCCCTTTAACCTGCGCAAGTCTTCACGCACAGCATGTACGGTATATCCACCCTTACGGGTGTAGTGCTCAGTAGTCTCCAAAATACTTAACATCGTATCGTAATCTACGACATTCAGCACAAAGGCGGTAAACACTACACCGAACCTCGAGTTTCTGCGAGGGGTTACGGAACTCACGGCCTCTAAAGGGTCGACATCTGCGGATCCATTATAAGGATCATAGCTGTATACGGTATAACCAAGCTCGCGAATAGCCTGCGCGTGCCTGCCCTTACCCGCACCGAAGTCCAAAATCTTGACTGAACGGGGGTTTATATCCTCAAAACTACCATCGAAAAATCGAATAAGCTCTGCATTGGGTCTGGTTTTTGGAGAAAGCGCGGTCAGCGCCGATTTTGATGGATCATAACTCATTTCAGTTCACCACGATTGCACCTTTGATTATATACCCCTCCCAACTACAACGCTGGAAGACTGGGCGGCCCTTTTCGTTTAACTCCGTAACTACGAAAGACGCACCGCTCACTTCTTGCACCGATGTCTTTTTCCATCGAGCAGGGCACTTCACTTTATGCCTTAAAGTCTTCTTATCGAAGTCAAATTCGGAGGTCGCCAGCGATAGCGGGTACCCGCAGGATGGACACGCCATAATCATATGTGCCGCAATCTTTACACCTTCGGGTGATACCCAAGTATACACATCACATGTATGATCCCCGTTCAGACGTATCTGCTCGACCGCTTTGTTCGACGCTGGAAATAAAGACTTCATCGGCGCATCCTCAGTTATTCTGTATAAGACTTTTCAGCAACTCAGCATCGTTCTTGTTAATCTTGTGCCCTCGAATATCGAACACAATCTTAGGTGACGCTATGACACCGCCACTATCCTCTACGGCCTCGTATGGCAAAAAGCCGAAAGCGATATTGTTGGCTGGTGTCGACACGTAACTGTCGATCGCGGAGTATTCAATTTTCAGATCGCCAGTTTCGAGTATGTACAAACTTGTGGCACTTTCACCGTTAACTAGAACGTTATCGTTTAACGTGGAGTACCCATCCCGATTGACAGTCGTCACAGAAAACGAGGGCGGTCTTGTGTACGCGTTCACATTCGCTTCGTAAAGCCGAGTCGTTGATGACTGTAAGTTGAACTCAAAATACGAACGTAATCGCCCTAGAATTACAAGGTCATCTACTGTAGGACACTCGATTCGCTCAAGCGCGACGTAATTCCCTGGTCGAACTGCGGGACCCGCAGGGTTTTCAGGTCGATACAGAATCTGACAAGATAAATGGTTGATTACAAGACCCTCGTTAACATCGAGGGTGTCGATCACTGTCGAAATAGGGTCGTTATCTGTATCGTCAGTACCCGTTCGGAAAAACGGGATAGTCACTTGGCGATAGTAGTACTGCCACGCGAGGGGTCGCTGTTTTGTGAAAAACTCATAGACGTTCTCAATCGCCTGAACCTCGCGAGGCGTAGTTCGCTGAATTGTCTCTTTTTCTACGTGCTTAGACGGGACTTTATTCGAAACAGATCTCAACTGCTCCAGCGGAGATGTACCGTACAAGCGTCTCGACTTTTTCGAATGATTAGACATCTTAATACCCTAAAGCTTGCCCGATGTTGACGTGCCCAAGGATCTGGTATCCATGGAAGACCATTCTCACACGACCGCCGATAGGTACGAGGGTCTCAGGTGTACAATGGACTACGATACGATCAGTACGCTCTACCCATCCAGCGATACCACTGTAGAGCGGATTGGTCTCACCGTAAAAAGACGCAGCTGGGAGCGCACGATTCGTCCAGAAGCGCCCCGAACCTGCAATCTCGATCTGGAAGCTGAACTCGGGGATCGCAGCCAGGGGCGTCGGGTCTTCAGGAACCGAGGCCACCCCCGCGATGTTCCCTAAAAGTGTGCTCTCGAAAGGCTTAGTGGCTGCAGACGCTTGAGGGTTGTTAACGCTCCCTAGCGAGCCGATCAGAAATGGGAATGCTGAACATGGGACAGTGCGTCCTGCAACAGCCAAAGCGCTTGCACCCGTGGTGTCTGTGCCTGTGATAGTCTCAAATGTTGCCTTGCTCGTTGTGTCTTGGGTATATGTATAGTACGGCTGCATCTGAGTAATGATGAACGGACCGTCGGGACTGATCTCGGCGCTGTTGAAACGTAATTGCGAATCGCCCCGCTCAAAAGTCACATCGACCTCATACCACCTCGGCGTACGGACACCTGGGATATCCTCAAGGTCCCGCACGATATTCGACCAACGATCTACCTCGCTGAGTTTCTGCTGCAGCTCAGAGATCTTCATACGAGAAAGTTCTTCCTCTTTCAAGTTACGTCCCTTTTGAGACATCAACTCGCTTTGTAAGGAAGCTACCGTCGATTGGAGCTGGGTGATCGTGTGGTTCTGTTCACGCAGCATCTGCGCTAGTTTATCAATATTATCGGCCATCTCGAAAATCCTGTGTGAGAGGTTGAGTACGTTTACTGTAGGATAATATATTGAGGGCCTACTTCGCAACTATAAATTACGTCACCCACAAATGCGAAAAGGGTAGAGACCATCGGTCCCCACCCTCTTCAGTGCTACGCTAAGCTATGTCGCTCGGCATATACGCCAGCTTAAAGGTCAAGCGACCCTCGAGGCGATACCGACGCTAAGTCGAGTAATTGAATTACTGGACGTCGCGGGTGTTGTATCCGTCGATATAAGCGCGGAGGAGCTTACCGCCCTCGAAGTCGTTGATCGCTGCAGCGACGTCTACACCGCCCCAAGCGAACTTCTTCTCGATCATCGCGATAGCTTGACGCTTGGTGATCGCGATGGGGAGAGGGAGGACGTAGATGCTAGGAGCGTCAGGCTCACCGTTGGTGATGAGTGGGTTAGCACTATCACTTACGAAGCCCCAAGGTCCGCCGCCTGCAGGAGTCATGGTGAGGGGACCCTCGAACTCAATCTTGGTGTCTACCTGGAACTGGAACACAGAAGTGCTGAGGGTCCAGATGCTAAGCTCTGCAGCGCTGGTGAGACCGCCACCCGCGAGGGTGCTGTTACCGCCAACTGAGTAGAACATTACCTCGTGGCGAACCGCGAAGGTAAGGAAGGTTTGGTCGCTAAGGAGTTGACCAGGACCTTGGAGGTTCGTGCGGAGGAGGTTTCCTGCGCGGGCGTCAGAGAAGAGGTTCTTCTGGCTGACAGCGTAGTTCGCAGTATCAGTGCTTGCAGTCTCACCGCTAGTGATGAAGTCAGTGTCGTAGAAAAATTGAACGCGTTGTTCACGAAGTCCGAGTACCTTAGCCATGGTACTTCTCCTTATGTGATGTGCCTGCCTCACAGAGTCAAGCAGTGTGGGTAAATGCGGCAGATGCCGTAATCCATAGTTTATTCTACAGAATACCCTGAACGCAAATATACATGCGAAATACTTGAAAATAATGCATATGTGCTAAAGAAAAGGGGCAGTCCCGTTACCGCAGAACTACCCCTATCTATCTAGAACTACTGTCCTATTTCGCGAGCTTACCACCCGCATATGCCGTCAGCGAATTAACGGCTCATTTCGCGGACTTATCGCCCGTATATGCCGTCAGCGAATTAACGACCGTAGCGAGGAGTGAAGACTCCGCGATTGAAGAGACCTGCCGATGACACGGTGACGTCAGGCGCATGGCCGATCTTAGCGTAGTTCAAAGCGCCTTGCGGTACGCTTTGTTGACGCTCAGGAGCGACTGGCCAAAGACCATTAGCTCCCTCAACCTCAAGCGCGACGAGTTCTTGACCAGGGTTCGTGCGACTCATCCCGAGGCTTGTACCCATGCCCGACTGCTCGATCATTCGTGCAGTGTTCGGGGTAGCTCGGATGATGGCGACGTCCTGTAGGTCCTCGATACCCTCTTGAAGAAGTTCTTGAGGTCCGAGTCGGCGAGCACGAGAGATCGCGTCCTCAAGCTGGACCATACCTGGCTGTGAAGTCACGTGAGGCGCAGGCTGCAAGTAGCTCACCTGGTCCTCCCCTGAATACACGTCCATGTTATAGCCTGGCTCAAGAATAAACCCTTTAAGATCCTCTACAGGTACGTTGAGGATCTTAGCCATGTTCTCTTTACACGCCGCGATACGCTTCTCGCAAGACTTATTACGCGCAGCCTCTTTCAGAACCACCTCTTTACCGTCCACAACCGCCTCACCCTTGAATATAATATAATACTCTAGGCCCGAGGTCTTTAAAGTGACCCCACCGATGTCGTCTTCGGCATTAGCGAGCACTAACTCTAAGCCGAATAGCTCGAGGACGCACTTTAGGCGGATGAGCGCGCAAGCCAGCAAACAACACTCTTTAGCGTTGAATTCTGCGTCAGGACCGACAACCTCGAAAACTAAATCGCCCGTCGGACCTTGACCGATGCCCTTATCACTGTACAAAGCCTTTGTAGCTCGCAGACCGCTACTGTAAAGTTGACACGCGATATGTCCGAGAGACTTATCGTCGTTGGCGTTTACAAGACGAGCAACATAGGCACTAATGTTCTCGACATCTACCACACTCGCAGGAGTAAGCGCAGATGCCGCCATGGACTGATCGCCAATGATGTGCGCAATCCCGCTCGTAGGTGCTTGGAGGATCTTCGCGAAGATGTTGTCGCTAAAGCGGAGCGATGGGCAACACGTGATCGCCATACGAGCAATCAAGTGCGCAACTGCACCACCCGCAAGCGAGTACCCGAGATCCTTATCGCCTTGGCTCACTTTGTACGCGCCGAAGCCCGCAGTAAGTAAAGACGGTAAGTAATCGACTGCATGTGCGGTCATGGACCCCGACGCAGGGTTAACCAGACGGTTCAGTCCTGCAGAGACCACGTGTGTTCCGACGAGCGCACCCGTACCTGTAAGTGCGATTTGACCTGTACTCATAGCTGGGTTGCTCCGTGTCTGGATAGCGATATTTGTGTTTTCCGCTTGGGCGCGGAGTGACGCGATGGTATCCGACAACAAGCTGGCTGATGCAAGCGCGTAGTCACGAGTCACGCGGCGCTCTCGTGAGGGAACATCTCGGCCCTTACGGTTCACGAGATTAATCACGGCCTCTTCAACGCCGCTCGAGCTAAACGTAGGCGCGTCCCCCGAGGCGATCTGGCTTAAGCGACTCTCGGGTATACCCCAAGTTGAGTTGTACGTGGCTGTACCTACGTTGCTAAAGGTCAAGTCTGTCGTCAAGTTCTTAAGCGTAACCGTCGCACCTAAAAGGTACTCGTAAACCTCGAGCATCGCGGCTAGATACAAACCCTCATTTACCTGAGCAGGCTTACTGGCGACGATGGATTTTTGGAAAGCCGTGATCTGCTCACCGACAAGGTTCGCGAATGCCTGAGTAGGCTTTAACACACCTGACGCGATACCTGTAGGCCGCCCTGCCTTTGTACCGATCGCGCCTACGCGGATGAGTGCATCATGAGCCTGCTCTAAGTTCAAAAACACTAGCGAGAGTGCATTTTTAACTTTACGGGCAGTGCCGACTTGATAGAACTTTTTGACGTCCTCGGGGCAGATCTCGTCTCGGGCGTCGAGATACGGGATATCGTTATCCGCAAATACGGCGCTCGTAGATGCCTCTTTAGGCTGAAGGATCGTCATGGCCTGTTGCACACGTGTCGCGTAAGTTCCAGAACCATCTAGGCCTGAGTTCACTAAAGTTTCATCCTTTAATGCAGCTCCAGATCCCCCTACATTGTCATAGGCACCTAAGAGATTCGCGAGATGCGCTACAATGAACGCGATATCCTCATCCGCTTCGTTGGACTTGGGGCTAACCTTACGGAGTTGACTTGCCGCATGGCTAAAGCCATCCGCGAAGATCTTCCGAGTCTGAGCAGGCATAGCCACCGCGCTGAGCGAGGACGACGCATCACGAAGTGACGCGATCGCCGCATCGA
>Ga0255757_10000805_pt1 | contig 30777 bp, 25 predicted proteins | sample 071ome_27_FD_179957 | JGI IMG/M metagenome (GOLD analysis project Ga0255757, IMG submission 179957) | Coastal salt marsh microbial communities from the Groves Creek Marsh, Skidaway Island, Georgia - 071409AT metaG (version 2) | ecosystem: Environmental > Aquatic > Marine > Intertidal zone >...
TGACACACCTCGCTGGCCCGCCCGCACCGCGGGGCGAACAGGCAGGCATCACGCCCGAAACTGGTGATCGGCGGCACAATACCTGCAATTTCGGGAAGGCGATCAAGACGCTTTGCGGCATCTGCGGAGATATGCGGCACGCAGGAGATCAGCCCGCGCGTATAGGGGTGCGCCGGCGCCCTGATGATGTCGGCGACGCGCCCTTCCTCGACCCGCCGTCCGGCATACATCACCAGCATCCGTTCCGCCATCTGGGCAACGGCGCCCATATCATGGGTGATCAGGATCATCGCCGTCTCAAGCTTTGCGCCGAGATCGCGAAGCAGCGCGAAGATCTCCGCCTGCACAGTGACGTCAAGCGCCGTGGTCGGCTCATCGGCGATCAGGATTTCAGGCTCGCAGGCCAGCGCGATGGCGATCATCACCCGCTGCCGCTGGCCACCCGACAGCTGATGCGGATAATCATCGACCCGCGCCGCCGCATTCGGGATGCGAACAGCCTCGAGAAGGTCGATGGCCCGCGCACGGGCGGTGCGCCTGTCGAGGCCGCGATGAAGCTGTAACACCTCGGCAATCTGGCGCCCGATGGTGAAGACCGGGTTCAGCGAGGTCATCGGTTCCTGGAAGATCATCGAAATCTCGTTGCCGCGAATCTGCCGCATCCGCGATTCGGACGCAGTGACCAGATCCTCGCCCTTAAAACCGATCATCCCGCCCGAGACCCGGCCCATCGCCGGCAACAGCCCCATCAGCGCCAGCGCCGTCATCGACTTGCCGCAGCCGGATTCGCCGACAAAGCTGATCCGCTCGCCACGTTCCAGTGTGAAGGACACATCATCAAGCACCGTCACCTGCCCGTCGCGGGTGGTGAAACGGACACCGAGATCACGAACCTCCAGAAGCGGGGTGGCCATCCTCACCTCCGCCGCAATTTCGGGTTCAGGGCGTCGTTCAGCCCATCGCCAATCAGCGATATCGACAGGACAGTCACGAAGATCGCCAGCCCCGGAATGGTCACGGTGAAACTGGCATCGAGGATATAGGTCCGGTTCGAGCCGATGATCTGGCCCCAGCTGACGACGTTCGGGTCGCTCAACCCGAGAAAGGCCAGCCCGGCCTCGAACAGGATCGCCGAGCCGACCATCAGTGCCGCCTGGACGATGATCGGCGGCAGCGCGTTGGGCAGGATCACACGCGTCATGAGAACCATGTTCGAGGCGCCGGCGGCGCGTGACGCGGTGACATATTCAAGCTCGCGGATGCGCAGGAATTCGGCGCGCGTGATCCGCGCCACCGCCGTCCAGCTGACAATGCCGATGGCGATGGTCACCACGGTCAGCGATGCGCCGAACAGGGCCACGATGACCATCGAGAACAGCAGTGTCGGCAGCACCTGGAAGAATTCGGTGATCCGCATCAGAACCTCTTCGACGACGCCGCGATAGAATCCGGCAAGCGCGCCGAAACTGATGCCGATGAAGACGCTCATCAGGGCGGCAACGAGGCCGATCGTCAGGCTGACACGCCCGCCATTGAGCAGCCCGGAGAGCATGTCTCGCCCCAGATAATCGGTGCCGAGAATGAAACCGTCCGTACCGGGCGGCGTGAAGGGCGCCCAGACCATCTCGAACGGGTCGGTCGGATAGAGAATCGGCCCGAATACCGCCGCCAGCACAATCAGCATCAGAATGACCGAGGCCACGACCGCGGCGCGGTTGCCGACAAACATCTGCAACACCTCGCGGAACGGGTGCTGGGCGCGCGGCGCCTGCGGTTCAGGTTCGCTGATCTTCAGATCGCCCGCCATCAGCCGCCACCTCCCCTGATACGGGGGTCAATCAGCCGCAGCGCAAGGTCGGTCAGCAGATTGCCGACAATCACGACCAGCGCCGAGAAGAACAGGATGCCGAGGATGGTCGGTGTGTCGCGTGCGAGGATCGACTGCAGCGCCAGCGTTCCGAGGCCGGGCCAGCTGAACACCGTTTCGACAAGCACCGCACCGGACACGACAGCGGAGAATTGCAGGCCGGCAAGCGTCACCACCGGGCCAAGCGAGTTCTTCAGCGCGTGGCGATAGACCGTGTCGCGTTCCGACAGACCCTTGGCACGGGCGGTGCGGATATAGTCGGCGCCAAGCACCTCGAGCATGCTGGCCCGGGTTAGCCGGCTGTAGAGCGCGAGGAAGATCGAGGCCAGGGTGAGTGCCGGCAGGAAGAGATGATGCGCCACGCTGAGATATTGCCGCCATAGCGGCGCATCGATCAGCGCGACATCGATCATGCCGGCGACAGGAAACAGCGGCAGCAGCAGTGACAGGCCGATCAGCAGCATGATCCCGGTCCAGAAAACCGGCGCCGAATAGCCGAACAGCGCCAGCAGCGTGACGAAATGGCTGAGCAGCCCATGTGGCCGCCGCGCCGAGATCACGCCGAGAACGACGCCGATAACCAGCGCGAAAATCTGTGCCGTGAAGACAAGCAGCAGGGTCGCCGGCAGGCGCTCGGCGATCAGGCTGGTGACCGGCGTGTTGAAAAAAAAGCTGTAGCCGAAATCCAGCCTGACAACATTGCCAAGATAAATCCCGAGCTGCACCGGAAAGGGCTTGTCGAGACCGTAATCGGCGCGAATCTGCGCCATCACCTCTTCGGTGGCACCGCCCATGTCACCGGCAATGGTGTCGGCGATATCGCCGGGGGCAATGTGGATCAGCGTGAAATTGAGAATGACAACGGCGAGCAACAGCGCCAGCGCGTAGCCTGCCCTCACGGCAATTTGTCTGAGTAGTGTCACCGCAGTATCTGCTCGCGGAAGGGAATGGATCAAGATATGCCCCGCGCCGCCGGAACGGCGCGGGATCGGATGATGCGGGCTATTTCAGATAGACCCGGTCAAGCGGCGACACCGTTGCCCAGATTCCGACCGGCGGATTGCCGACCTTGTCCGAGTAGATGGTGTGATAGGGAAGCGCATAGGTGTGATATACCGGCACATCCTCGGCGATGATCTTCTGGAACTCCGAATAGAGTGCCTTGCGCCTCGCCGGGTCGGTTTCGCTGCCGGCCATTTCCATCAGCTCGTCGACACGGGGGTTGGCATAGCTCTGCGTGTTCGACCAGATCACACCCTTCTTGATGTTGCTTGACGCATAGGTCCGATGAACACCGATCACCGGGTCACCCCAGTTGAAGACGACATCCCAGGTCATTTCGAAATCATGACCGCCAACCCGCTTCGCCCAGGTCGGGAAGTCGGGCGAGGAGCGGATTTCGACATCGATTCCGACCTTCTTCAGCTGCGGCTTGATATATTCGGCCTGCGCCTTGATGCCGGCCCAGCCATAATCGACCGTCAGCTTGAAACGGGTGCCGTCGGCACCGCGCGGATAGCCGGCCTCGTCGAGAAGGGCGTTTGCCTTGTCAAGATCGAGGTCATAGGTCTCGACATTCGGCTCATAGAAGGGCGAGCCGGGATGGATGCCGGTCAGTGCCGGTGTCGAGGTGCCGAGCATGATCGCCTTGTTCACGAAATCGCGGTCAACCGCATAGGCAATGGCCTGCCGGACCTTCTTGTTGCCGGTCGGCCCGTCAGCCGCGGTGTTGAAGGCAAGCCAGGCAATCGGGCCGATCGCGGCATAGGCGACGCCTTCGCTTGTCGCTGTCACGCCACTGGCCTTCTTCAGGCGATTGATGTCACGCGGGTTCTGCTCGAATCCGCTGAGATGCGCCTCGCCATTCTCCAGCGCGATGGTCCGCGCCGCGCCATCCTTGATGATCCGCATCACGACCTTGTCGAGATAGGGACGGCCATCGATGAAGAAATCATCATTCCGCTCGAGGATGATGTGCTGGTCACGCTTGAACTCGACAAGCTTGAACGGCCCCGAACCAACAACATTCTCCGCATTGGCGGGATGCGTCTTCGGGTCCTGGCCATCTCCATAGACATGCTCGGGGATGATCGGCAGAAGCTGCGAGGACATCGCCAGCAACAATGCCGGATGCGGCTTGCTGAGCTTGATCACGGCGGTGTGGTCATCCGGGGTCTCGACGCTGTCGACTGGCGCGAACATCGTCTTGAAGGGATGGTTTTCCTGCACCGTCCTGATGGAAAAGGCGACGTCCGATGATTTGATCGGCGTGCCGTCATGGAAGGTCGCGCCCTTCACAAGGTTCAGCGTCACTGTCAGCCCGTCAGCGGAGGTGCTCCAGCTCTCCGCCAGATAGGGCTGCGGCGTCCAGTCCTCGTCATAGCGCAATGGCGCCGCGAACAGCTGGTTTCCGGGCTCGCCGGTGGCGATTCCCGATTGCACGGCAGGGTTCAGGTGCCGGGGTGTGTTCTGTACGGCCCAGATCAAGGTGCCGCCACGTTTGGCGCCGTCATCGGCAAGTGCGGCTCCGGCCTGAAGGGCCACCGCCATCGCCAATGCTGACGACGCTGCGACAAATCTCTTCATCATCGCTCTTTTCCCCCAATTCTCTCGTTGTTCAGTTGGTATGCACGGTTAACCCTAGCGCGTGGCGCAGTGCGTTCAAGCGGAAACTGAATCCGCGCCCCGGTCCGAATCCGACCCTAGATACAGCGCCCGCCATCGACCTCCATCGCAACGCCGGTGATCATCGCGGCGTCATCCGAGCACAGGAACAGCGCCGCCGCGGCGATATCGGCAGGTTGCGAAAACCGCCCCAGCGGGATCGTCGACAGGAACCGGGCCCGCATCTCGGGCGTATCCTCGCCCATGAAACTTGCCAGCAAGGGTGTTTCACCCGCCACAGGATTGACCGCATTAACCCGGATGCCAAAGGGGGCCAGTTCGACAGCCATCGCTCTTGTGGCGGTGATCATCCAGCCTTTCGACGCATTGTACCAGCTGAGATTCGGGCGCGGCGACACGCCGGCGGTGGAGGCGATATTCAGAATGACGCCCCCGCCAGCCGCCTTCATCGCCGGCACGAACTGCCGCGCCGCAAGATAGACAGCCTTGTTGTTGACCGCCATCACCCGGTCGAACATGGCCTCCTCGACATCCTCCATCGGGCCGGCGACATGGGTGATTCCGGCATTGTTGACAAGGATATCGGGCGTCCCGAACGCCGCCCGCGCGGATGCCGCCATGGCGGCGACGGATGCGGCATCGGACACATCGACCGCGCAGGCGATGCCGTCAACGCTGTCCGCGACGGCACCCGCCGCGTCAGCATTGATATCCGCCACCATCACCCGCGCCCCCTCGGCGGCGAAGCGTGCGACGATTCCGGCCCCGAAACCGGACCCGCCGCCGGTCACAATGGCGGTCCTTCCAGCCAATATCCCGGTCATATCATCTCTCCTGATACCGTGCCCGTCATGACCGGCCTGTCTCGCCAAACAGCCTGGCGAGGCCCAGCGCCATCACCCGCGCCGAATCCATCATATCCGCGATACCGATCCATTCATCCGGCTGGTGCGCCAGTTCCAGGACTCCGGGGCCATAGGCGATGCAGTTGCCGAGCCTGCCGATCCGGTCGATATGCTTCTGGTCATAGGTGCCGGGCGAGACAACGAAATCGGGGTCGATCCCCATCACATCACGGATCGCCGCCCCAATGGTGGCTACCACGGGGGCGTCGCGGTCGGCCATCACCGGATGCACCTCGAACAGGTCCCGCACCTGATAGCTGAAGTCCGGCCGCAGGGCCGCCACCCGGTCCAGAAGCGCCGTTATCTCGGCCTTCACCGCGTCCAGATCCTCCTCGACCAGAAACCGCCGGTCGATGGTGATGACACAGCGGTCCGGAACGCAGGCCGATGGCAGGCCGGTATAGTCCACCTCCGGTTCGGCAAGGCCACCATGGATGCTGTTGACGTTGAGCGTTGGTTGCCGCGCGCCTTCGGGCACCACCGGCATGGCGGTGCGCCGCGCCGCGAGCGCCGGAAACAGGCTGTCCTCCATTTCCGCCAGCACCGCCGCCATATGGCGCACCGCGCAGTCGCCAAGAAACGGCATCGAGCCATGGGCGATCCGGCCCCGTGTCTCGATTTCGGCCCACCAGACGCCGCGATGGCCAAGGCAGATCCGGTCCTTGTTCAGCGGTTCAGGGATGATCACATGCTGGACCCGCGCCGGGTCGAAATATCCCTTCTCGGCAAGGCAGGCGACGCCGCCAAACCCGCCTGTTTCCTCGTCGGCGGTGCCGGAAATCTCGATCGCGCCACGATAGCCGGGACAGGCGGCGATAAAGGCCTCGGCGGCGATCATGGCGCTGGCAAGCCCCCCCTTCATATCGCAGGCGCCGCGGCCATAGATGCGGTCGCCCTCGACGCTGGCGGCGAAGGGATCGCGGGTCCACCCGTCGCCAACGGTGACGACATCGGTATGGCCGTTGAAATGCACGCATTCACCGCCACCACCGCCGCCGTCATGCCGGCAGATGACGTTCCAGCGCGGATAGCGGTCCGAATCGCCAAGGGCGCCCTCGGCCCGAATGAATTCGGCGCTGAAACCGCTTTTGGCAAGGCGGGCCGCCAGGTGATCGCAGATCTCGCGGTAATTCTCGCCAGGCGGGTTCAGGGTCGGGATTCGGATCAGATCGCGCGTCGTCTCGATCAGCGACTCGCGGCGCTGGTCGATCCCGGCCATCAAACGGTCCTGCAGGCATTCGGCCACGCGCGCCCTCCCCCGCCATGTGTCCTGCCGTCGACGCTATTGCGATGTCATGGCAAGGTCAAGCAAACCGCCGCAGGTGGCGCCGGACAGGGCTAGTCCAGAAAGCCCTTCCCGGCTGCCGCAAGCCGGTCGATCAAGGGTGACAGTTTCCAGATCACCGGGTCGGTTTTCTGCAATGCCGCAATCCGGTCGCGGATCATGCCGGTGCCCATGCTGTCAGCATGGCATAGCGGGCCGCCACGAAAACGCGGAAAGCCATATCCATGGACAAGGACAAGGTCGATATCCGCGGCCGCGCCGGCGATGCCCTCGTCAAGAATGCACGCCGCCTCATTGATCAGCGCCAGCAGCAATGTCTGCATCACCGCATCATCTGCCAGCGCCTGGCGGGTGATGCCATGGCGCGCCGACTCGGCGGCGACCAGCGGGGCCACATCGGGATTCAGGCCGACCGGCTTGCCATCCTCATATATATACCAGCCACGGCCGGCCTTGCGACCAAGCCAGCCAGCCTCGCAGACCTGATCCTGAACCTTGCTGTAACGCCTCTCGGGGTCGCGCGTCGCCTGTTGCCGCCGCCGGTTCGCCCAGGCGATATCGAGCCCTGACATGTCCTGCGTCTCATAGAGCCCCATGGCGTAGCCGAAGCCACGCATGACGCGGTCGATCTGCACCACCTCGGCCCCGTCAAGAAGCAGCAACTCCGCCGCCTCACGCACCCGTTGCAGCATCCTGTTGCCGACAAATCCGTCGCAGACGCCAACCTCCACCGGTATCTTGCGCAGGCGTTTCGCCAGCGCATAGCCGGAGGCGAGCGCGTGATCGGATGTCCGCGCACCGCGGACAATCTCCAGCAGTTTCATGATATGTGCCGGGCTGAAGAAATGCAGGCCGACAAGCCGCGACGGGTCGGCAAGGCAACCCGCCATCAGATCGATATCAAGATAGGAGGTGTTGCTGGCCAGCACCGCGTCCGGCGCCGCCCGGTCCAGTGCCGTCAGCACATTGCGTTTCACCTGCATGTCCTCGAACACCGCCTCGATCACCAGACCGGCAGTGTCAATGCCGTCATAGCCGGCCTGAAAGCGAATGGCGCCCTGTTCGGCCGCCGCCAGCCGGGCCTGCACCAGCCCACGCCTGACGGCCGCGTCATAAAGGCCGGCCATGCGTTGCCGTGCGGCGTCCAGCGCCGCGTCATCGCGCTCGATGAGCGTCACCGCGCTTCCCGCCCGCGCCAGCGCATGCGCGATGCCGGCACCCATCGTGCCGCCGCCGACAACGATGGTGCTGTCGAGCGGTGCCGGTGGCACCGCCTTCAGACGGGCCGGTGTCCGCGCCCCGCGTTCGGCGAAGAAGATGTGGCGAAGCGCACGGCATTCATCGCCGTCGCGCAGCCTCAGGAAAGTGGCGCGTTCCTCTGCCAGCGCGTCCTCGAATGCATGACTTGCGGCAAGACCGACCAGCCGCACGGCGTCCTCCGGGGCGCGCTGGCGCGGCATCCGGCGCCGCGCGCTGGCAAGTGCCGCCTCCACTGCCTCGGGGTCGGCTGCCGGTGCCGGCAGATGCGAGACGGGCGGCCGGCCGTCCATATCGACAAGTGGCATCGCCAGCGCCGCCGCCACCGGGTCATCATCCTGCTGGTCGATCAGCCCGATTTCCAGCGCCTCTTCGGCACGGACGCTGCGCCCCTCGGGGATCATCGAGAGCGCCGCCTTCATGCCGACAAGCCGCGGCAGGCGCTGCGTGCCGCCCGACCCCGGCACGACACCGAGGATTACCTCGGGAAGCCCAAGCTGCGCCGTCGGGGCGGCGATGCGCCAGCGGCAGGCAAGTGCCAGTTCAAGGCCGCCGCCAAGACAGGCGCCTTTGATGGCGGCGATGACCGGCACCGATGCCGACTCAAGCGCCGCCACAACCGCCGGCAGGTCGGGTTGAATCATGGGCAGGCCGAATTCACCGGCATCGGCGCCGGCGGCGAAGATATCGCCGGCCCCGGCAAGAATGATCCGCTCCACCCCGGCATCACCGGCGATGGCCGCCAGCGCCGCGATCAGCCCGGCGCGGATGTCGTGGTTGATGGCGTTGACCGGCGGCCGGTCAATCTCGATGACCGCCGACGCCCCGACCCGGTGATGTCTGATGCTGTTTGAATTGACCGACATGATATCCGTTGAAAGCTCGCATCACGGGGGTATATGACCGAAATTGCAGTTTTGGCGCCAGATGCTAGACTTTCATGAATGCAAGCCGAAGACGCCCGGTGCAAACCCGCCCGGGAGGCGATCATAGCGTTAAATGACCCGGTTGGAAATGACATGCTTGCCGATGAGATCAACAGGAAACTGACGGAAACCGATCACGGTACCGGGTGCGGCTCGCTGATGCGGCTGTACTGGCAACCGGTGGCGTTGACGGATGAACTTGCCGGCAACCGGCCGGTGGTGCCGGTCCGCATCTTCGGCGAGGATCTGGTGCTGTTTCGCAACGGGGATGGCGAGATCGGACTGATCGACCGTCACTGTCCGCACAGACAGGTCGATCTGTGCTACGGACGGCTTGAGGGAAGCGGACTGCGCTGTCCCTTCCATGGCTGGCTGTTCGCGCCTGACGGCACCTGCCTTGACCAGCCAGGCGAATTGCCGGCGAACAACCGCGTCCGCCATTTCGGACAGGCGAGCTATCCCTGCGTCGAGCGCAACGGGATGATTTTCGCCTATCTCGGGCCTGGCGACCCGCCACCATTGCCGGCCGTCGACTGCCTGCAGGCCCCAGACAGCCATGTGTTTGCCTTCAAGGGCTTTCTTGAGTGCAATTATCTGCAGGCTGTCGAGGTCGGGATCGATCCGGCGCATGCCTCGTTCCTGCATCGCTATCTTCAGGACGAAGACACGGATGATTCCTATGGCCGCCAGTTCCGTAGCGGCACTGGCGATGACGACATCCCGGTGACCTGGATCATGCGCAATTTCCCGGCCCCCACCATTGATGTGAAGCGCACCGATTTCGGGCTGCAGATCGAGGCCAGACGGCATCTCGACGATGCGCGCGACCATGTGCGGGTGACCAATCTTCTGTTCCCCAACGCCATTGTCATTCCAATGAGTCAGACCATGGCGATCACGCAATGGCATGTACCGGTCGATGACCGCAATTGCTACTGGTATGCGCATTTCACCAGCTATGACGCGCCGGTGGACAAGGCGCGCATGCGCGAGCAGAGAATGGACCTGTACCAGCTTCCCGATTACCGGCCGCGGCTCGGCAGGTTCAACAGCTGGGGCTATGACCCGGCCGAACAGGAAAGCGAGACCTATACCGGCATGGGTATGGATATCAATGTCCATGACCAGTGGGCGGTCGAATCACCCGGCGCGATCACCAATCGAGCGAAGGAACATCTTGCCGGTACCGATGTCGCGATCAGCCGCTATCGGGCGATGCTGCTCCGTACCATGGAGATCGCCAGCGACCCGGCGCGCCATGACGAACTGCCCATCTACCGCGCCGATCAGGGGCGCGCGCTGGGACCGGAATGGCATGACAGCGTGATGCGCGCGGGGTGTCCGCGCGAGGACTGGCTTGCCGGCTATCAGCAATCCCGCGACGGGGCGGGCTGGTAGATCATGGTCGGTTTCGCCACACGGCACGGCATCCATGATGAGCCGGGGCGGCAGCGTATTGCAGAAATCATCCGGCGCATCGAGGCTGATGGCATCAGGACAGTGCGCATCGGTTTCGCCGACCAGCATGGTGTGATCCGCGGCAAGTCCTTTGCGGCCAACCAGGTCGAGACGCTGTTCGAGGACGGCATGACCGCGCCGTCAAGCCTTCTCTTGAAGGATCTCGCGCACCGCACCGTGCTGCCCGTCTGGAGCAATGAATCGACCGGCCTTGCCGGCATGGCCGGGATCGGCGACATCCTGCTGATCCCCGATCCGGAGCGGTTCCATATCCTGCCATGGCTTGAAAACACCGCCTGGATCCAGGCCGATATCTATCACAAGGATGGCACGGCATCGCCTCTCGACACGCGCGCGATCGCGAAACGCGCCAACGCGGCGCTTGCCGCGTCGGGATTGCATTTCCATGCTGGGCTGGAAATCGAGGCGCATGTCTACCGGCTGGAGGAGCGGGCGCTGGCCCCGTCCGATATCGGTCAACCGGGCACGCCGCCCGATGTGTCGGTTCTGAACCGCGGATATCAGCTTTTGACCGAACATTATGCCGACACGCTGGACCCGGTACTGGCGCTCATTCAGGACACCTGCGGCTCACTCGACATTGCGGTCCGGTCACTTGAGGTCGAATTTGGCCCCAGCCAGATCGAATTCACCTGCGGCGCACGATCTGGCATTGGCGCGGCCGACGACATGGTGCTCTTGCGTTCAGCACTTCGTCAGGCGCTGGCACGCCGTGGCTATCATATCAGCTTCATGTGCAGGCCGGCGATCAGCGGCAGCTTTGCCAGCGGATGGCACCTTCACCAGTCGGTTGCGGACAGCGAAGGTGCGAACCTGTTCATGCCGGCGGAAGACGGCAGGATGACCAAAACCGCCTCAGGCTGGATTGCCGGACTGCTTCATCACGCGCCGGCCATCAGCCTGTTCGCGGCACCGACGATCACCGGTTACAAGCGCTATAGGGCGCACTCGCTGGCCCCGGAACGGATCAGCTGGAGCCATGACGGGCGCGGCGCCCTGATCCGCGCCCTGTGCACGCCCGGCGACGCCGCCAGCCGGGTCGAGAATCGCGGCGGGGAACCGGCGGCCAACCCCTATCTCTACCTTGCCAGCCAGATGTTTGCCGGTCTTGATGGCGTTGAGGCTGACCGCAGGCCACCGCCGGCCACCGCCGATGCCTATGATGGTACGCTGCCGCGCCTGCCATCCTCGCTTGACGAGGCGCTGGCGCTGGCACGCGAGAACGAATTCGTGCGGGCACGCTTCGGCGACATTTTCATGTCCTGTTACAGCGCCATCAAGCAGGCCGAGCTCGACAGCCATGCCGCCCATGTCAGCGACTGGGAGCATCGCGCCTATTTCGCAGCTTTCTAGCCTGCCGCCGTCCGGCGCGACGTCCGGTGGGCCGCTTCATCATGCCCCAGCCACGGTTTCACCAGCCTCAGAAGATCGGCAAGCGAGTCGTCTACATTCCGGCCGCTGGTATCAAGAGCGACGTCGGCGCGCGCGAAATGTGTCATACGTGCGGACAGCATCGTCTCGAGATGGCGTTCCGCCTCGGCATAGCCACGCATCGGCCGGTCGTCACCCTGGGCGCTGACCCGCGCGATATGGTCGGCCGGCATGGCGTGCACCCAGATGGTGTGGAAATGCGACAGCAGGAAGTCGAAATTGGCCTCGGTTTCGACGATGCCGCCGCCAACAGCGACAATCAATTCATCATGCCGCGCCGCCAGTTCGACAAGGCTGGTCGCCTCGTAACGTCTCAGACCATCCTGCCCATATAGCGCAACGACCTCTGATACCGGCACGCCGGCAAGCTGCTCAATGCCCTGCGATACCTCGTGGAACGGCACGTCGAGCCGCGTCGAAGCAAGCCGGCCAAGGGTCGATTTGCCTCCACCCCTGACACCGACAAGGGCGATTCGGCGGCGGCGGTCCGGAGCCTCCTCGAGCGGCGCGCCGAGGATATCGAGAATGGCGCGCTTCTGCTGCGGCGTGGCAGCGGCAAATCTTGAAGCCATGTCACCGGCCGAACTGCTGCCATCGTCATCCTGAAGAAGGCTGGCGACAGGCAGGTCGAGCGCGGCGGCGATGCGAAACAGGATGGCGACAGAAACATTGCCGTCGCCAGATTCGAGAAGCGCAAGATACCGCATCGACACCTGCGAGGATTCAGCAAGCTCGCGCCGCGACAGGCCACGCCGGCGGCGGGCCTCGCGAAGCCGGGTGGCGAATATCGCGCCCTGATCCAATATGTCCGGCACCGGGGTCATGATGAAGGTCCGATCTAGCTTGCCTCAGCCTGTTCAGGCAGCCTGGAAAGGATGTCTGTTACCCAGGGGATGGCTATATCCTCGGGCTCGTCATCGGTTGAAGCATCATGAAGCCCGCGCTCGCCAATCTGTGTTGCCCCACAACCCTTCAGCAGATCGGCCAGCCGCTGGCTGCCCATGTTGAAAGTCTCGGCATAGCCCATGTCACCAAGGCCGAAGATGGCAAAATTCAATGCCGAGAGATCCGGCTTCGCGTCATTCAGGTCGGCGACGAAATCCGCTGCCGAATCGGGCAACTCGCCGCGACCGGTGGTCGAGGATATGAACACATGGAACGACCCGTCATACAGATCGTCTATCGCCAGATGCATGATGTCGGTGACACTGACCTCATGCAAGGCTGACAGTTCTTCCTCAAGATCCTCGGCAAGCATCTGCGAGGTGCCGAGGATCGTCGCGTAGGTGATGTTGATTTTCATGTCAGTCTTCCCGTCGTCGCCATCACGCCATGTGAAGCTTCACATATTCGAAATCACCAACCTGGTTGTTGATGCCGACCTTCGGCGGCGCGATCCAGCTGGCGTACTGGCCGGGCTCGTAGCATGGCTTCATCAGCGACTGGATGAATGCGCCATCGGCCTTTGTCGGCAGCCAGTCGGCCATCTGGGACTCCCAGCTTTCGGCGCTGATGATGTTGCCCTCGGGATCAACGCTGACATTCGCGAACACACCGATACTGCGGTTGAACCCCTCATGCGGCAGCCTGAATTCAAAATCGACATTCTTGCGCTTCATGATCTTGTTCCATCGGGTCAGACCACCCGAGGCATCCTTCACATAGTCATCGCGAAGCCGCATGTTGATGGCGTTCAGGGCCGGCATCTGTTCGGTGATGATCTCGTCTTCCTTGACCATCTTGACATCGTAGGTGTCACGCTGGAGCTGGTGGTCGTCATCAAGGCGGTGTTCCATATAGCGCCCCTTGATGCCGGCATTGAAGGCGTTCGCGGCATTTGTCGACACCTCGTTGCCGAACAGGTCAAGCGACAGTGAATAATGCAGGTTCAGCTTCTTCTGGATTGTCGGCAGGTCGATGACGCCAAGGTCGCGAATGCGGTTGATGTCGTAGGGGTCGGTGATGCCGGCCGCGGTCATCGCGTCGACAGTCGCCTGAATGGTGCGGCCAACGCCGGTCTCGCCGACAAACATGTGATGCGCTTCCTCGGTCAGCATGAAGCGACAGGTACGGCTCAGCGGGTCGAACCCGGACTGCGCCAGGCTTTCCAGCTGCATCTTGCCGTCCCGGTCGGTGAAGTAGGTGAACATGAAGAAGGACAGCCAGTCCGGGGTTTCCTCGTTGAAGGCCCCCAGCATGCGCGGCGCCTCGTCTGACCCTGAGCTGCGCTGCAACAGCATGTCGGCTTCCTCGCGCCCGTCCGCGCCAAAATATTTCTGCAGCAGATAGACCATGGCCCACAGATGGCGGCCTTCCTCGACATTGACCTGAAACAGATTGCGCATGTCATAGAGGGATGGTGCCGTCAGGCCTAGAAAACGCTGCTGCTCGACCGAGCCGGGCTCGGTATCGCCCTGGATCACGATCAGGCGCCGCAGCATGGCGCGATATTCGCCAGGCACTTCCTGCCATGCCATCTCGCCGGCATGCTCGCCGCACGGGATGCGCCGGTCCTCAACCTGTGGCGCGAGAAGAATACCCCACCGGTATTCCGGCATCTTCACATAGTCGAATTTGGCCCAGCCGCCTGTCTCAACCCCGATTGCGGTGCGCAGATAGACTTCGGCATCCTGGAATTGCTGCGGGATCAGTTTCGTCCACCAGTCGATATAGCCGGGATGCCACTTCTCCAGCGCCTTCAGGACACGGCGGTCCGAGGACAGGTTGACGTTGTTCGGAATCTTCGTGTCATAGCTGACATTCATCACATTCTGCATCATTCACATCCTTATGAAACTGCCGCGCTCTCAGACGCGTTCCATGTTGTATTTGCCGCGCACGCCTGTTCCGTAGCGCTGCAGTGCCCCCTCTTCGCCAGCGGCGTTGGGCCGCTGGAAAATCCAGTTCTGCCAAGCGGTGAGCCGCCCGAAAATCCGTGTCTCCATCGTTTCCGGCCCGGCGAAACGCAGATTGGCCTCCATACCGGTCATCGCGTCGGGCGAGAAGCTGGCGCGTTCCTCGACGAAGATGCGCAGCTCGTCCTCCCAGTCCACATCGTCATAGGCGAAGGTCACCAGCGCGTGATTGCGGGCCGCATCGGCCTCAAGCGCGGTGCCGAGTGCCGCTTGTGCGGCAGCAAGGCTTTCCGGCTCGCCAAGAAAACGGGTCGCCAGCCTGCTGATGCCATTGGCCATCGGAAACGGGCCGAAATTGGCCGGCGACAGTGTGATTGTCGCCAGCGGCCTGTTATCGCCCTCAAATTCATCTTCCATCATGTAGCTGCGATCGACGGCGAACAGCAGTTCGGCGAGGATGCCAGCAAAACAGGATCCGTGTTCGACCAGCCCGGCAAGCGAGCGTGATGTCACATCAACCCGTTTCAAAAGACGCTTCCAGAAACACAACACTTCATTCGCAAGCCAATGATCGGCATTGTCACGGAGCAGTGCCTCATGCGCCAGAAACCTGTCCGGGTCGCCCTGGCTGCGGAACAGCAGCAGGCCGGCCTCGCGCTCATTCAGACGCAGATGCAGGATGGCATTGTCCAGCTCGCGCGCCAGACGCAGCATGTAGGCGTCAGCGCCCTGCGCCGTGAAGGCGTCCATGTCGGCAGGTGCGTCATCATCCGGGCCATGAATGGTGATCGTTGCCACGCCCCGTCCGCGATCCATCGCGAGCTCGACAGTGCTGTAGGCGACAGACCCGTCATCGGCGATCTCGCGGCGTAGCGGCGTCAACGCGATACCCGTCGCGGCGGGCCGCGCCGCGAGGGCGGCGAATTCGGCGGCCCGTGCCGTCACGGTCTCGTCAAACTTTGAATTCGGAACAACCTCGTCGACAAGCCGCCAGTCACGTGCCCGCTGGCCGCGCACGCCTTCTTCCATCGCGCAGAACACGTCGCACAGATCGCGGCGCACCTGCCGCTTGTCAGTCAGTCGTGTCAAACCGCCGGTTCCCGGAAGCACCGCCAGCAGCGGCACTTCGGGAAGCGCCACTGTCGAGGAACCATCCTCGACAAGCATGATGTAATTGCAGGCCAGCGCCAGCTCGTACCCGCCACCGGCGCACGCGCCGCGCACGGCGGCGATGTATTTCTGGCCGGAATCGGCCTCGGCGGCCTCCATGGCGTTACGTGTTTCATTGGTGAATTTGCAGAAATTGACCTTGTGGGCATGCGCCGCGCCGGCCAGCATCCGGATATTCGCGCCAGCGCAGAATATCCGATCCTTGCCGGATTCCAGGATGACGACACGCACCTCGGGATGCTCGAACCGCATCCGCTGGACGATATCCGCAAGCTCGATATCGACGCCGAGATCGTAGGAGTTGAGTTTCAGCTCATACCCGTCGAACAGCCCGCCAGCCTCGTCGACATCCATCACCACGCGCGCCACCGCTCCTTCACAGGACACCCGCCAGTGGCGATAGCGCGACGGCTCGGTCTGGAATTCGATCATCTCGGTCATCAATGTCCTCCTGCGAGGCTACACTGTTGCCTGACTGGATGGCCGAGTCAAAAGTTTAGTGCATTATCATGCATTATTTTCTGATGTTGAAATCGAAATCTGTCAGTTTTTATCAATTTTATGCACTATATTTCATAATTCTATCGTCACACATTGATCTGGCGAAGGCGCGTGCAGAATGACGCGATGCCGGCAAGGGTCGCCGCTGTCTGGTCGAAATGCGGCGCATGGCGGCAGGAGTCCAGCATCATCACATCGACCGGTGCGTAACAACGGTCGGCCACCTCGTTGACCTGCGCGATACTGCCATACTGGTCATCTTCCCCCTGCACGACCAGCACCGGGACCCGGATATAGTCGAGGCAGTCAGACACGTTCCAGTCGCGGAAATCCGGATGTAGCCAACTGTCATTCCAGCCACGAAAGCAATTGTCGGGATCGCGATGATATTTGCCAAGCCGGGCGCGCAGATCGCCGCTGTCAAAGGCGGCTCGCGCCTCGGCGATCGATGCCAGACCCGCGGGCTCGGTAAAGAAATGCGGGGCCATCAGCACCACCCCCCACAGACGCCTATCCTCGGTGCTACCGGCATGGATGGCGGCGATGGTGGCCCCGTCGCTATGGCCGATAAGGATCACCGAGGGAGCCGCCAGCGCGTCGAGCACCGGTGCCAGCGTGTCGCTGGCCTCGCGGGTCATGTAATCAAGCGGCCAGGGAAGCGGCTTCGGGTCGGACTGCCCATATCCGGGACGCGAGAAGGCGAACACCCCGCACCCGGTCGCCTGCGCCAGCTGGGCCGGAAAGTCACGCCACAGCGCCACACATCCGAGCCCCTCATGAAGCAGGATGATCGTCGGAGCCGCCTCCGGTGAGTCGGCCGCAGCCGGGGCGGGTCCCCACATGCCATACTCGATCCGCCGCCCCGCGACCTGCAGAAATCCGGAGCCGCCATCCTGCCAGTCAGGGCCGGCCATCACGCCCCCTCGCGAAGCTTGAAACGCTGGATCTTGCCGGTCGCCGTCTTGGGCAGGTCCTCGACAATCTCGACCCAACGCGGATATTTCCATTTGCCGATATCCGCCTTCACATGCGCCTTGATGGCCTCGTCGATGCCGCCAGCGTCGACATCGGCCTTCAGCACCACAAACGCCTTCGGCTTCAGCAGCCCTTCATCATCGGTGGCCGGAACGACCGCCGCCTCGATCACGTCATCATGCGCGGCGATGGACTGTTCCACCTCGAAGGGCGAGACCCAGATACCCGACACCTTGAACATATCGTCGGTGCGCCCGCAATAGATCAGCCTGCCATCGGCGGCGCGTTCATATTTGTCGCCTGTGCGCGTCCAGATCCCCTCGAAGGTGGCGCGGCTTTTCTCGCGCTGGTTCCAATAGCCGTCGGCGGCGGAGTCACCAGCGACAAGCAGCTCGCCGATTTCGCCAACGCCAACTTCGGCACCAGCCTCGTCGACCAGGCGAAGGTCATAGCCCGGCACGGCCACGCCGCTGGTGCCATAGGCCACATCGCCCTCGCGATTCGACAGGAAGATATGGAGCATCTCGGTCGACCCGACACCGTCGAGGATATCGACACCGGTCAGGGCCAGCCATCCCTCGCCAACCGCCGCCGGCAGCGCCTCGCCGGCAGATATGCAGAGCCGCAGCGCGGTCTTGACCTCGCCATCACCCTGACACGCGGCAAGCATCGCCGAGAACAGCGTCGGCACCCCGCAGAACAGGGTCGGGCCTTCATTGGTCAGAATGGCCATCACCCCGTCAGGGGTGGGCCGTCCGGCAAGGAGCAGCGTCGTTGCGCCAACCGACATCGGAAAGGTCATGGCGTTGCCAAGGCCATAGGCGAAAAAGATCTTCGCCGCCGAATAGACAATGTCATCCTCGCGGATTCCCAGCACCTGGCTGCCATAGGTGTCGGAGGTGGCCTGCAGGCTGCCATGCACATGCGTGACCCCCTTCGGCTGGCCGGTCGAGCCGGATGAATAAAGCCAGAAGGCGGTCTCGTCCGGAAGCACTTCGAGGGTTTCCGCCGGCGCGTGCCCGGCCATGAATGCCTCGAAAGTGATGCTTCCCTCAGGCGCCTCACCACCAATGACGACGATGGTCCGCAGATCGGGATTGTCGGCGATGATGTCGGCTATGGCCGGGTAGAGCGGTGCCGAGACGAACAGCGCGCTGGCCCGGCTGTCGCGCAGGATGCTGTCATAGATTGCCGGCGCCAGCAGCGTGTTCAACGGCACCGCCACCACCCCGGCCTTGAGCGCGCCCCAGAACAGCTGCGGATACTCGATGGTATCGAGGCACAGCATGGCAATACGTTCCTCGCGGCGCAGGCCGGCAGCGGCAAAGGCGGCGGCGACCACCGAAGAGCCGGTGGCCAGCGCGGCATAGGTCAGATCGCGGCATGCCCCGTCAACCTCTCGGAAAGCTGTCTTCTGGCCCCGCCCAGCAGCCAGGTGCGAGTCAACAAAAAAGGTGGCGGCATTGCCATCCGGCGATCCAGATTTACCCATTTTCCCCTCCCTCGTGACGGGACTCGAACCCATCCTCTGCCCACATGCCCGCCGGCGACGAATGACCGCCGAAAAGACCTTATCTGCCGGTGAATTCGATCGCGCCATCCGGCAGAAAATAGAGAATATGCGCCGCACCGCCGGTAATGGTCGGATGATGGTCGCTTGCCGGCGGATAGACATACCAGGCCTCGCGTCCACCATCGAAGGCCGGAGTCCCGTCCAGCGGGAACATCACGCCGATCTCGCCTGACAGATGAATGTGGTGCGGGCCGCGGATATCCGCCATGTGAACGACATCGACACTGAACCGGCCGGCCTCCTGGCCAGGCTTCACCGGCCGGCCAAACCTGATCCCGCCAGCCTCGCGCGCCAGAAGCCATCCTTCGTCCGCACCGGCATGGATCAGCTGCCCGAGCGACTCATGCATCGCCGAGCCATAGCCATACTCATCATTGAGATCGGCCGCCAGCGCCGGATCGAGTTCGCGATCACCAACAAAGGCGGCAATCTGCCCGACAAGCTGGCCGAATTCCGTACGCGCATCCATCTCCTGTCACCCCCTGTTCAACCCATTCATCTGCCCGGTGTCACACGCCAAGATAGCGCGCGGTCAATTCCGGATCGGCACGCAGCGCGTCGCTGTCGCCCTGCCAGACCACCCTGCCCTTTTCGAGGATGCAATGATGGTCGGCCAGCCGCGCCAGCGCGGCGATGTTCTTGTCGATCACCAGGATCGACTGTCCGGCCGCCTTCAGCATGGCAAGGCAGCCCCAGATCTGCTGCCGGATGATCGGAGCCAACCCCTCGGTCGCCTCATCCAGGATCAGCAGTCGCGGGTTTGTCATCAGCGCCCGGCCGATGGCCAGCATCTGCTGCTCGCCACCAGACAGGTTGTTGCCGGCATGCGAGAGCCGCTCGCGAAGGCGCGGGAACAGGTCAAGCACCGTATCCATCGTCCACAGCGTTTCACCATCGCGCGCGAGGCGATGAAAGGTACTCAGATTCTCGGCCACGGTCAGGTTCGAGAAGATCTGCCGTCCCTCGGGAACAAGCCCGATCCCGGCCCGCGCCAGTTCGAATGATTCACGGCCCGCAGCGGCATCACCGAACCGTTCGACACTGCCACCAAGAAGCGGGAGTTGGCCCATGATGACGCGCACCGTTGTCGTCTTGCCCATGCCGTTGCGCCCCATCAGCGATACACAGGCACCGGCCTCGATGGCGAATGACACGCCAAACAGCACCTTCGCGCTGCCATATCCAGCCTCGACACCCTGCAGCCTAAGCATGGTCTTCACTCCCCAGATAGGCCTCGCGGACGGCGCTGTCGGCGCTGATGGCGTCTGGCGGGCCGGAGGCGATCACCCCGCCCTCGACAAGGACCGTGACCCGGTCGGCAAGCTGGAACACCGCATCCATGTCGTGCTCGATCAGCAGAATCGCCGCCCGTGACCGCAGGCCGTCGATGATCTCGATCATATGCTGCGTTTCCTCGGAACCGGCACCGGCCATCGGTTCATCAAGAAGCAGCAGGGCAGGCTCAGCCGCAAGCGCCAGCGCCAGTTCCAGAAGGCGCCGCTCGCCATGCGCCAGATCGGCCACCGGCGTCGCCGCGCGGTCGCCAAGACCAACCCTGTCCAGCATCACCTCGGCCCCTTCGATCAGCGCCGGATCGTCAAAGGCCGGGCGGAAGAAGCGGAAAGATTCACCAAGCCGCGCCTGCTCGGCAAGAATGGCATTCTGAAGCACCGTGAAATCCATCAGCACATTGCTGATCTGGAACGAGCGGCCGATCCCGCGCGCGACGCGCTGTGGCACGTTGAGGCCGTTCATCACCTCGCCGCGGAGTTTGACAATGCCGGCGTCGGACGTTTCCGATCCGTAGATCTGGCGGATCAGGGTCGTTTTGCCGGCACCGTTCGGACCGATCAGCGCGTGTATCTCGCCATGTGCCACATCAAGTGACACATCGCGCGTCGCACGGAGCGCCCCGAAGGATTTCTCCAGCCCCTCGATCTGCAGGACCGTCTCGCTCATGTCCGCCCCCCGGTCACCCGCTGGACAAGCCCCATCAGACCGCCCCGCGCAAACAGCACCACGGCGATCAGGATCGGCCCGAAGATGATCATCCAGTTCTCGGCATAGTTCGGCGCCACGACATGCATGAGCTCCGGCAGAATTTCCTCAAGCAACAGAAACACGACCGCGCCAAGAAGCGGTCCTGACAGAGTCCCGAGCCCGCCAAGGATGATGATGATCATCAGCTCGCCGGAGCGGGTCCAGTGCATGATGTCAGGCGATACATATTCCTGCCAGCTGGCGAACAGCGCGCCGGCAAGCCCGCAGATCATCGCCGAAATGACATAGCCGGTGATCTTGAAGGGGAGCGGTGCCAGCCCCATCGCCTCGACCCGGCTTTCATTGCCCTTGATGGCCTGAAGGACAACCCCGAAGCGAGACCGCACGATGAACATCAGCAGGATACTGCTCAGTGTCAGCGCCGCCCATATCAGATAATAGAGCCGCAGCGGTTCCCACAAATCGATGATGATGAACTCGGCGCGGTCGATGCTCATTCCGTCATCACCGCCAAATTGTTCAAGGCTGACAAACAGGAAGAACAGCATCTGCGCGAAGGCAAGTGTGATCATGATGAAATAGATGCCACTTGTCCGCAGCGACAGATATCCGATGGCAAGCCCCAGAGCACCGCAGGCCCCAAGTGCCATGATGATATGGATCCAACCATTATACAGACCGTAATACTGGCTGATGCCAACACAGTAGGCGCCAACCCCGACAAAGGCGGCATGCCCGAACGACACCATCCCGCCATAGCCGAGCACGAGGTTCAGCCCCATCGCCGCCATGCCGAGAATCATGATCCGCATCGCCAGATCGTTCCAGAAGGGAAGGTCTGCGATGCCCGTATAGATCGGGAACAGCGCGAAACCGGCAAGCAGCACGAACAGCGTGCGATTGCGGTTGGCCCCGTCGAGAAGGATTTTCAGCGCGCCCATGATCTATCCTTTTGGCGAGAACAGGCCAGTCGGCCTGAACACCAGAATCAGCGACATCAGGATATAGACCATCATCGAGGCCAGCGCCGGGCCGGCGCCGTCGGCGGCGGCCTGCCCCATGAAGCTGCGAAGGATCACCGGCAGCAGAACCCGCCCCATCGTATCGACCATGCCGACGAGGACGGCGGCGACGAAGGCCCCGCGTACCGAGCCGATGCCGCCAATGATGATGACGACAAGCGAGAGGATCAGCAGTGGCTCGCCCATGCCCGGCTCGACCGCCGTCAGCGGTCCGATCATCATCCCGGCAACACCGGCGAAACACGCGCCGACGGCGAAAACGAACCGGCGCAGCAGCCGGATGTTGATCCCCAGCGCTGCGGTCATCGCCTCGTTGTTAGCACCGGCCCGCACCATCGCCCCGACCCGTGTGTGCGAGACCAGAACGTGAATGCCGATGGCGCAGGCTAGCCCGACAAGAATGACGACAAGGCGAAACATCGGATAGGGGGCCTCGGGCAGAATATTGACGAAACCCGACAGCGCCTTCGGCAGGTCGGAGAAGAGCGCCGCCGGGCCGAAACCGATGCGAATCAGCTCATTGAAGAACAGGATCAGGCCGAAGGTCGCCAGCACCTGATCCATGTGATCACGCCGGTAAAGATGGCGGATCAACAGGAATTCAAGAAGAAACCCGCTGGCAAAGGTGATTGGAATGGCCAGCAGAATGCCAAGAAAAAAATTGCCAGTCAGCGCGGTCAGGCTGGCCGCCGCATAGGCGCCGATCATCACCTGCGCACCATGCGCCAGAAACACGAAATCCATGATGCCGAGGATCAGCGTCAGACCGGCAGCGATCAGGAACAGTGTCACCCCCGACTGAAGGCCGTTGAACATCTGCTCGAGCAGAAGCGTGATTGTCATGGACCAGACCTGCCGACGATAAGAAAAGAGGCTGCCGGGTCCGGCCCGACAGCCTCGCTTTCACAGTTGCTAGAACTTGCAGTCCTTGGCGTAGGCGTCACCGTGGTTCTCGAACACGGTGCCGATCACCTTGGTGGTCGCAACACCATCCGCATCCATCACCGCCTCGCGAAGATAGATGTTCTGGATCGGGAACTGGTTGCTGTTCATCGCCAGCGACCCGCGGGTCGTCGGAATGCCGCCCTTGGCAAGCACATCGCGCATGGCGGCAGAGTCGGAGCTGCCGGCCTTGCCGGCCGCATAGTCGATCGCCATCATCGTGTCGTAGGCCTGAGCGGCATAGAAGGATGGGTAGCCACCGAACTTGGCTTTGTAATCCGCAACGAACTTCTTGTTCATCGCATTGTCGAGATCGGGCGACCATGTCTGTGTCGACACAACGCCGACTGCAGTATCCTTCAGCGCCGGCAAAGACACGCCATCAACCGTGAAAACGGTGTAAAGCTTGCTGACGCTATCCATGCCAGCCTGATTCCACTGCTTGACGAAATTGATCCCCATGCCACCCGGCTGGAAGATGAAAGTCGCCTCGGGCTTGGCGGCACGCAGAGTCGACAGTTCAGCCTGGAAGTCAGTCTGGCCAAGCTGCGTATACACCTCGGCAACAACCTCGCCCTTGTAGTGGCGCTTGAAGCCGGACAGCATGTCCTTGCCAGCCTGATAGTTCGGCGCCATCAGATAGACCGACTTGATGCCAGCATCCTGCATGTATTTGCCCATGCCCTCGGGCGTCTGGTCATTCTGCCAGGACATCGACACAAAATTCTCGTGACAGCCGGCGCCTGCAATCGGCGACGGGCCCGCGTTGGAGCTGATCAGCAGCGTGCCGGACCGCGTGACAGGCTTGTGAATGGCCATCATCAGGTTCGACCAGATGACACCGGCGACCACATCAACCTTGTCGCTCTTCACCAGACGGTTGGCGAGCTGCTTGGCAACATCGGGCTTGCGCTGGTCATCGACAAAAACGACCTCGGCGTCCATGCCACCCAGCTTGCCGCCGGTATGTTCCATGGCCAGATTGACCGCGTTCTGCATCTGCTTGCCAATAATGCCTGCACCGCCCGAAAGCGTGGTCATGTAGCCCACCTTGACCGTATCCGCCAATGCCGGCACCGCGGCAACGAGCGAAGCCGCGATGGCTGTCGTCAGAATCTTCTTCATGGTTTCCTCCCTGAAAAAGGCGATCTGGTGTCGCCCATTACTTTATGATTGCAAAAAGGCTAACACAGGCTTTCCAACAGGAAAATCCGGCATTGTCAGTAAATCATGGCAAATTGCCGCTGGTGCGACCCTGCCGAACCGCACCCCCGCTGTCATTCACGCTCCTCATAATAGCCAAGCTTTTCCTGCAGTGGGCGGTCGTGGATGCGCACCAGAAACGCCTCCTCATCCGCCTCATGGCTGAGGCTCGCGAAGACCGGCGCGCTGAATGTATCCTTCGGGCCCCATTCGACGGTCTGCCCGTCGATGATGGTCCGCCCGCGTCCCGCGACAACATGAAAGGCCGAGGAACAGGATCGGCGCGGCGGCGTGGCAGTCTTGCCAGCTGCAATCATCATCGCGGTGAACCCCATGGTCGGCAGGACATCGGCACCGTTTTCCGGGTTGACGTAGTCCAGTTCGGGGATCACGCCGTCCCCATGGCGGGCCATTTCACGCAGCGCCGCCTCGGTGCGGTCCCAGGGATAGCGCATCATCGGATATCGACGGGCACGATGCGCGGTGCGCGAGGGCGCAAGCCCGGCGGCGAGATACTCGACCTCGCTGGCGTCAGGCCTGTTGCGGCGCGCCTGCAGGTCGCCCTCACGGGCATAGGATCCTTCAAGATAGACGAAAAGCGGAAGGTCGAGCGCATCCAGCCAGACAACAGGCTCACTGCCCTCATGCCCATGATCATGCCATTCACCGCCCGGCGTCAGCACCAGATCGCCTTCCCGCATTGGCAGCTTCTCGCCATCCACAACGGTGAAAGCCCCCTCGCCCTCGACGATGATCCTCACGGCCGATGGCGTGTGGACATGCGCCGGCGCGGTCTCACCGGGAAGCAGGAGCTGCATCCCGAGATAGATCGAGGCGGTGGCCTGCATCGCCCCGGGCCCACGCCCGGGATCACACAGCACGAGAACCCGGCGCTCGGCTTTCTCGACCGGCGTCAACTCGCCCGCCCGGATGAGAAGCGGCCGCACGCTGTCATAGGTCCAGTGACCAGACCTCGTCAGCGGTTGCGGCGCATCATGCGGCAGCACGTTGCGCATCATCGGCCACAGCGGCGCCACCCCGGCCTTGCCCATAGCGTCGCGGTAATCGACCGGAAGTTCCTCCAATGTTCCAAGCTGCTGTGACATGACCTGTATTCCCTCCTGCCTCACAATGATATAGCCCGGCGCCTCCTGGGCGGTCCCTCAGTCATCCACCGCCGCCAGCGCCTGGCGGTCGATCTTGCCGGTGCCGGTTTTCGGAAGATCGTCACGATAGTCAACGATCCTCGGATATTTGAACGGCATCAGCGCGCTGCGCACATGGTCCTGCAACGCTTTCGTGCGGGCCTCGCCGGCATCGCATCCCGGCACGAGAACGACGACCGCGCGCAGCGTCGTGCGCCCGTCAGCCAGCCTGTGCGCCATCACGGCACACTCCCGAACATCTCCATGCTCGTTCAAGCAGCGTTCGATTTCAAGCGGCCAGACCCATTGCCCCGACACCTTGACCAGATCGTCGGCGCGCCCCTGGAAATAATAATAACCGTCGCGTTCGACGAATCTGTCGCCTGTGTAGATCCAGTCGCCACGCATCGTTTCGACGGTCTTGTCAGGCCGTCGCCAGTAACAGGGCGCGGATGAGTGCCCGCGCACCAGCATGACACCGTCTTCGCCAGGCGGCACCGCGGCACCGTCGGGGTCGACCAGCCGGACCTCATAACCCGGGACCGGCGCGCCGGCGGCACCTATACGGTGGTCATCATGCCTGTTCGACAGATAGATATGCAGAAGCTCGGTCGAACCCAGCCCCTCGGTCGGGCCGTGACCGACAAGACCCTTCCAGGCGTCATAGATGTCGCGGCTCAGCGTTTCCGCTGCCGAAATCGACCGCCGGATCGAGGCCAGATCACGGGTCACCGCACCCTCATGCTTTGCCAGCGCCGTGTAAAGTGTCGGCAACCCGAAGAACAGCGTCGGGCGATAGGTCTCTATGGTGTCGAAGACGGCGCCGGGATCAGGTCGCCCTGGCAGCAACACAGAGGTGGCGCCGACCGAAAACGGAAAGGTCAGCGAATTGCCGAAACCATAGGCGAAGAAGATTTTCGGCACCGAAAAACAGATATCGCCAGCGGTGATTCCAAGAACACTCTCGCCATATGACGCGTGCGTATAGCCCATGTCATGATGCAGATGGACGATGCCCTTCGGGCGGCCGGTCGTGCCGGATGAATACATCCAGAAGGCCATGTCATCCGGGCCGGTGTCGGCGCAGGCAAGTGGCCCGTCATGGCCAGCGAGGAATGATGTCGCGGCGCGATGCCGGGGCGCGCCAGCCTCGCCATTGACGATGACCACCGTTTCGACCGCGCTGCCGGCCAGGACCCTTTCGGGAAAGGCATCACTGAGGGCACCTTCGCACAGCACGATACGCGCGCCGGTATCAGTCAGGAAATAGGCCAGCGTGTCTTCATTGGTCTGCGTGTTCAAAAGCACCGGCACGAAACCGGCGCGCACCGCCCCGAAGAACGCCGCCGCATAGGCAGGCGTATCATCAAGAAAGAAAGGTATGCGATCGCCCCACTGCAGACCGGCGGCAATGAACGCCCGGCCCCATCGCGCCGCCTCGGCTATAAGTTCGGCATAGGTCAGTGATCCCGAAGGTCCGATCACCGCCGGGGTGTCGGGGTTGCGTGTCTGGTTCTGCCACAGGATGTCGGAACAGTTTGCATGACGGCGCGGATCGAAGCCGATTTCAACCGCGCCAGGCGAGTCATCTGCCACCGGATCGTCAAACGGCTCGACAGGGGCGGCACTGCCATTGGCGGCGGCGTATTCGGCCATGAAACCGGGGGCGATGCTGCGCAACCGGTCGTCATCCATCCGTCCTGAACGCATCAGATAATCGCGCGCGAATTCCAGCGGTGGCAGGCGCATCTTCTGGCCGAAATCATCATACCAGCTGGCCGAACTGTTCGCCGCCCTGACGATCTTGCGCGCAATCGGCGGACGATTCTCCTGAAAGGTGCCGAGTGCGTGGTCCAGCGTGTCATGCTCGCAAAGCGATGCCACAAGCGCGATGGCGTCCTCCATTGCGAGGCGCGTGCCGGACCCGATCGAGAAATGCGAGCTATGTGCCGCGTCGCCGATGATCACCCGGTTGCCCGAAACCCACCTGTCACACCACAGGCGCGGGAATGTCCGCCAGGCCGACCGGTTGGTTACGAGTCCGGCCCCGCCGAGCACATCTGCAAACAGCGCCGCACATTGTGCGGCCGAGGCCACCTCGTCCATGCCGTCGAAACCGAAGGCGGTCCAGGTGTCGGGGGCGCATTCGACGATGAAGGTGCTCATCCCCGGCGCGTAGCGGTAATGATGCGCATTCAGCGGGCCGAACTCGCTCTCGACGAAGGTCTGGGTCAGCGTATCGAAGTCACATGGCGCACCGAACCACGCAAAGCGGTTGGCAAAATGGTCCAGCTGGGGTGCAAAGCCTGCCACGTTGCTTTCGCGCACAAGCGAGTTCACCCCGTCAGCCCCGACGATCAGGTCACCATCCAGCGATTCAACAGATGATACCTCCACGCCGTAATGGATATCGACGCCGAGCGACAGGGCGTAATCCTCGAGTATCGTCAGCAGCCGCAGTCGCCCGATGGCGCTGAAGCCGACCCCGTCCAGCGTGACGCTGCGCGCCGGCAGGTTCAAGGTCATGTTCCGCCAATGCTCCATCTCGGGGACGACAAGCTGGTGCAGTTCCGGCGCGTCGGCATTCAGGAAGTCGAGGGCCCGGTCGGAGAAGACCACCCCGAAGCCGAATGTCGCGCCGCGCGGGTTGCGTTCGAGGATGCGAACCGCCACCCCCGGCAGGCGCAGTCTGGCGAGTATGGCCGTGTAAAGTCCGGCCGGCCCGGCTCCCACGATATCGATGCGTGACACCGGTGCCGCCATGTCAGCTCTCGCCGCCGGCCTTCAGCCTGAAACGCTGGATCTTGCCAGTCTGCGTTTTCGGCAGGCTGTCGGCAAACACAACCGATCGCGGGTATTTGTGCGGCGCGATAATCGCCTTCACATGGTCCTGAAGCCGTTCCGCAAGGTCATCATTGGCGACATGATCCTCACGCACCACGATATGTGCCTCGACGATATGGCCACGCTCCTCGTCGGCGACGCCGATCACGGCGCATTCGGCCACCGCCTCATGCGCCAGCAGCGCGGCCTCGACTTCCGGCCCGGCGATATTATAGCCTGATGAGATGATCATATCGTCATTGCGCGCCGCAAAATGGAAGCCCCCGTCAGCGTCGACGGTAAAGCTGTCGCCGGTGATGTTCCAGCCGTCGTGCACATATTCAGCCTGGCGTTCGCCGCGGAGATAGCGGCAGCCGGTCGGGCCGCGCACCGCCAGCCGGCCAACCTCGCCAGGCGCGACATCGGCACCATCCGGCCCGATCACCCGCGCCTCATAACCGCCGACCGGCTTGCCGGTCGATGCCGGGGCATGATCCTCGAAACGGTTGGTGATGAAAATATGCAGAAGCTCGGTCGCACCGATGCCGTCGAGCATGGGCTTGCCTGTCCTCGCCCTCCAGTCCTCATAGACCGGCGCCGGCAGCGTCTCGCCGGCGGACACGGCGGCGCGCAGCGAGCCAAGCTCGGCGCCCGCCTCCATCGCCCCCAGCATCACGCGATAGGCCGTCGGCGCGGTGAAGCAGACAGTGGCGCCATATTGCTCGATCATCTCGATGAGGTTGGGCGGCGCGGCGTTCTCCAGCAGGATCGCGGCGGCGCCGAAGCGTAGCGGGAAGACGGCCAGCCCGCCAAGCCCGAAGGTGAAGGCCAGCGGCGGGGACCCGATGAAGATGTCCTCCGGCGTGACGCCTAGAACCTCGGCGGCGTAACCGTCGGCAATGATCATCAGGTCGCGGTGGAAATGCATGGTGCCCTTCGGCTCGCCGGTCGAGCCCGAGGTGAAACCGATCAGCGCCACATCGTCCTGTGACGTTTCAACAGCCTCGAATGTCACCGGCTTGTCGAGCGCCAGCCGGTCGAGTTCGGCATCGTGATTGGCGGTACCGTCAAACCCGACAACGGTTGTCAGGAACCGGCTGTTCTTGGCGCAGGCGGCAAGCTCGTCCATCAGCCTTGTATCGCACAGGGCATGCGATATCTCGGCCTTGTCCACATATTTGGTCAGTTCGCCGGCGCGAAGCAGCGGCATGGTGTTGACGACGACGGCACCGGCCTTGGTCGCGGCCAGCCAGCATGCCACCATCGCCGGGTTGTTCGCCGAGCGGATCAGCACCCGGTTGCCGGGGCGCACGCCGAGATTGTCGACAAGCGCGTGCGCAAGCCTGTTGGTCCAGTCGGACAGTTCCTTGTAGGTCCGCCGCCTGCCATTGCCGATCAGCGCCACCCGGTCGCCAAAGCCGCGCGCCACCATGGTGTCGGTCAGTTCAACGGCCGCATTCAGCCGGTCAGGGTAGGAAAATCTGTCCAGAAGCAGGTCCGGCCAACTGTCGAGTGCCGGGAGCTGATCTCGGGAAAAACTGTCTTCATGAGACGATGGTCGCAACATGACGCACCCCTTTACTGTCTTGAATTCCCTGTGTTGCCGCGCGTGTCTCGCCCTGTCCTGCGCATCGCCACGCTCAGCCATCCGGCAGGATGGCGGTGGCCTCGATCTCGACAAGCGCCGCGTCCTCCACAAGCGCCGAGACCACGACCATCGTCATTGCCGGAAAATGATATCCCATGACCTCGCGGTAGGCGGCCCCCACGGCACGCTGGTTCGCCACATAATCCGATTTGTCGGTGACGTACCATGTCAGCCTGCCAATATCGCCGACAGTGCCGCCGGCGGCCTCGACGACAGCGACGACATTGCGCAACGCCTGCGTCATCTGGCCGATGAAATCGTGATGCTCGAATATTCCGTCCGGGGTCCAGCCGATCTGCCCGCCGACCAGCAACAGGCGGCCCTCCGCGTACATGCCGTTGGCATAGCCTTTCGGTTGTGGCCACCCCGGCGGCCTGACGTCGATCAATGACATGTTATGCCTCCTTCGCCATTTCGAGATGCGACTCAAGGACCGAACGCACCTCTGCCTGCCAGGCCAGAGACGACATCGCGTCAAGATCGGTGTGAACGATCGCCGCCTCGCCGCTCAGGACATGGCGTCCGGTCACCTCTGCGACATAGACCAATGTCGCACTGGAGCGCCCGAGGCGCGTTAACCACATCGACCAGTCCATGATCTCGCCAAGGCGGGCCGGCGCGTGAAAGTCCAGCCGTGCTGAAACCGAGGGGATGCCACGCCTGTCAATCGCGTGCATGCGGCTGAACGGCCAGCCAACAGCATCACTGAAAAACCGCTCGGTCACCTCGTTCATCATCTCGAAAAACCGCGGGTAGAAGACGATGCCGGCCGGGTCGCAATGCTGGAACATCACGTCGATACTGTGTTGAAACACCGCCATATCAGCCTCTCTCTCACGCATGACCACCACCGAGACTATCTGGCGCGACGGCGATTTCAACCAAAATATTTTAAGCTTGAAATTATTTCAGGTGGCTGCCATTTTTTCCCTACGCCCATGCGGCGTATCGACGGGGGATAGCCGAGGAGCCATCGCACGATATGCCCACCGAACAGACAAGCGCCGCCGCACCGCACCGAAGTGAGGGTCGCCCGGACCGGGCCGGACTCAATGTCGCCTGTGTCGGCGGCGGCCCGGCAGGTCTGTATTTCGCCATCAGCCTCAAGCTTCGTGACCCGTCCTGTGACGTTACCGTGATCGAG
>Ga0255757_10000815_pt1 | contig 30597 bp, 25 predicted proteins | sample 071ome_27_FD_179957 | JGI IMG/M metagenome (GOLD analysis project Ga0255757, IMG submission 179957) | Coastal salt marsh microbial communities from the Groves Creek Marsh, Skidaway Island, Georgia - 071409AT metaG (version 2) | ecosystem: Environmental > Aquatic > Marine > Intertidal zone >...
CTGCGATTCGCTTTCGAGAATGCTGCAGAAAAATGTTTGATTCCGATGGAGGCCTCAAGCACTCCGCAAGGGATTCGTGGGGCGGTTACCTCAATATGTACTTCATCGAACTGGAGGCGATCGCCGATCTTCCATTCGTAGTCGGGATCCCCCGTGATCGTGATGTTTTCCCCAAACTCGCCCGGCGTGAATTCGCGCTGATATTGCCTCGACCAATATTCATAATCAGCCATTAAGTACACATAAACAGCTTGGTCCGCTCCCCCATGATGACGGGTATCGCACACCGCATCCCCGGATACACCATGCTCGCCCACATGAATCGGCACTCCCGAGGGTCGCTTGTGAATGCCTGTAGAGACCTGACGACGACCCAGATCGAGCGTCTCCCGTTTGCCGACTTGGACCGATGCTACGGTGAGGGTGGATGTCATCATTACGCGCTCATCGAATGAAGTTTTAATAAAGAGGTTCTATGCTACCGCATCTCTACCCTTTTACTTGAGAGAGCAAAGGAAGCAGCTCGTCGTTGGCTTTAATTGGATGCCTTTTTTGTCAGGAATCCCCTTGTACTGCTCCGCGGTACGCCATTGCGGATTGACTTGCCATCGCAACCACGCTGCCTGCTATTCGATCTGGGAATACATTCACGCTGCATCCAAACGTGATGGATGCATCAATCAGCGGTCTGAGGCCATGCCAAACCCGCTCTTCATCGATTAAATGTTCATCGATTAAAGTCGAATCTCGGCGCTCGTCCATGCTAGTCGTTCTTCAGACTAGGTTAAGTCGAGAACGAAAGGTCCTGAGGCCCACTCAGTGATTAGCTGTCAGTCACAGCCCACCGGATCAAGAGGAGACAGGATCACTACTCCCAGAGGGGCAAGTTTAGGAACCGGGACTCGAGCCAATCCTAATAGTTGAGTATTAGGAATATATTACTATCCATCGTTTCTATTCAATAAAGCGTTGGCCGTTGATACAGTCGCCCCCTCTTTCAGATCAGGACTCTTTGTCATGACGTCGACTAATGCCGCACAGGCTTTAAACGCTGGACCTAGCTCCGCCTACTTGGAGCAAATTGCCGACATGGATGCCACTATCGCCCAGAACGCTGAGACATGGAAAGGAATCAGCGCTGAGTACGCCGTTCGCATGCAACTGCAGAACCGATTCAAGACCGGGCTGGATATTGCGCGATACACCGCCGACATCATGCGACGCGACATGGCAGATTATGATGCTGATCCTGCTCACTACACCCAGTCTCTTGGATGCTGGCATGGCTTTACTGCGCAGCAACTCGCGATGTCAGTGAAAAAGCACCGCGGGACCATGGACAAGAGCTATATCTACCTGAGTGGCTGGATGGTCGCGGCGTTACGATCAAAATTTGGTCCGCTGCCCGACCAAAGCATGCACGAAAAAACCACCGTGTCGGATCTTATTCAAGAAATCTACACCTTCTTAAAGCAAGCCGATGCAAGAGAACTGCGACACATCTTCATCGAGCTGGATGAGGCGCGCGAAGAGGGCCAGCCTACTGATGCTATTTTAGAGCGAATCGATCAGTTCGAAACGCACGTTGTACCCATCATCGCGGATATCGATGCGGGCTTCGGTAATGAAGAGGCGACCTACTTACTTGCTAAGAAAATGATCGAAGCAGGGGCTTGCGCGATCCAAATCGAAAACCAAGTCTCTGATGCCAAGCAGTGTGGACACCAGGATGGCAAGGTCACCGTTCCCCACGAGGATTTCTTGGCGAAAATTAACGCGGTCAGATACGCCTTCTTGGAGCTCGGTGTACCAAACGGCATCATCGTCGCTCGCACGGACTCACTCGGTGCCAGCCTGACTCAAAAGGTTCCGGTCTCGAAAGAGCCTGGCGACCTAGCAAGCCAATACAACGCCTTCTTGGAATCAGCGCCCGTGAACGATCTCTCGGAGCTGGCAGAAAACGACATCATCATTCACCAGCAAGGGAACCTCGTTAAACCGCTCAGGCTAGACAACGGCCTATACGCATTCCGCAAGGACACAGGGTTTGACCGCGTGGTGCTTGATTGCGTGACCAGCTTGAAGCATGGCGCGGACCTCCTTTGGATCGAAACGGAAAAGCCCAATGTCGCGCAGATCGCCGGCATGGTGAATGAAGTACGTAAGCACGTGCCAGATGCGAAGTTGGTATACAACAATTCCCCATCGTTTAACTGGACGCTGGCTTTCAGAGAGCAGGTCTACGGCGAGTGGCAGGCTGCAGGCAAAGACTTGGGCGCTTACCCAGACCCCGCAACCACACCACGAGGCCTCATGGCCCTTGAGATGGACGAAACGCCTCTCGCACAAGAAGCTGATCAACTGGTCCAGCAATTCCAGCGAGATGCTTCTCGCGAAGCGGGTATCTTTCACCATCTCATTACACTGCCCACGTATCACGAGACAGCACTCGGTACCGATGTACTATCCCAAGGCTACTTCGGTGATCTCGGAATGCTGGCCTATGTACGAGACATCCAGCGCCAGGAGATCCGACGTGATATGGCATCGGTCAAACACCAAGATCTTGCCGGATCTAACATTGGCGATGATCACAAAGAGTACTTCTCTGGTGAAAACGCACTGCTTGCCGGTGGTAAAGACAACACCATGAACCAGTTTTAACCCCTTGGCGCCAGTCCCCGGCGCTAGCACCTCGGTGCACCCCTCGATGAACGATGTCAGTCGTCATCTTAAACGCCTCCTCTGGGGGCGTTTTTTTTGGGGTATAGTCGATCAGGTAGGCTTCAGACGATCGTCTTACGGGTATCGCAATGGAACATTACGACGTCATCATCATAGGGGCGGGCAGTACCGGGTCGGTGCTCGCTAGCCGATTGAGCGAGAATGCGGACCGGTCGGTTTTATTAATCGAAGCAGGGCCCGATTACCAAACCGCTGACAGCTTGCCATTTGAACTGGTGAATTCGCACCGGAATGCTCTGAAGGACCACGACTGGGGTCTGAACTACGCACCCACCGAAACCCAAAGTGTGGCGCTCCCAAGGGGCAGGGTGGTTGGAGGCTCAAGCGCAGTCAATACCACCATTGCCTTACGGGGGATTCCCGAAGACTACGACAGCTGGGCAGAAGCGGCTGGGACAAGCTGGGCTTGGTCTCACGTGCTTCCCTACTTTAACCGCCTCGAGCGCGACCTTGATTTCGGTGATGCTCCGCACCACGGCGATGCTGGCCCAATCACTATTACCCGTTATAAGCCCCACCAGCTCTTGCCGCATCACCAAGCATTCATGGCCGATGCAAAAACGCTGGGTTACCCCCATTGCCCCGACGCCAACCATCCTGATGAATGGGGAGCCAGCCCCCAGCCCATGAATAAAATAGGCAGGCTAAGGGTTAGCGCCGCCATTGCTTATCTCGCCCCCGCGCGATTCAGGCCCAATCTCACCATTTGGCCCGATACCCTGGTTAATCGCCTTTGCTTTAAGGGTAAGACGTGTACCGGCGTTGAAATTACCACCCCAAGTGGAACGTCGACTGTTGTACAGGGAACCCTCGTCATTTGCTCAGCGGGGGCCCTACTGACGCCAACCTTACTCATGCGATCGGGAATTGGACCCAAAGCCCAACTCGAACACTTCGGTATCCGGCTTCTCGCCGATGAGCCCGGTGTTGGCGCGAACTTAAGCGATCATCCCGCGCTGTCGGTTGTCTGCCAGTTGAAAGAAGGCATCGAACTCAACCACGACGACCCGCTGATACAGACTATTTTGCGCTACACGACGGGCGGCGAGTCAGCACGCAACAACATGCAAATCGAGCTACTCAGTCACGTGGGTCGCGCTGATGGCCCAGCCCGAATCGGCATCGCCGCATGCTTGGAATACCAAGATGGACGCGGCGCGCTTTTCTTAAGTGGCACGAGCCCTAATGACCCACCGCTGATCCATAACCACTTTTGCGAGGACCCGCGAGATCGCGCAGCGCTCACTCAAGGCTTTATGGATGCGCTCGCATTCACTCGATCACCGCTCTTGAGCGACATGATAGACACCGTTATTTTTCCTGATCCCGCCCGGAACCAGGATACCGATGCCATTGGGCAATTGATCCAGCGGTTCTGCGGCAGTGGCTATCACCCATGCGGGACCGCCAAAATGGGGGCGCCCAGTGACGCCATGAGCGTGGTCAACGAATGGGGCCAGCTCCACCGACTAGACCAAGTCATGGTCGCCGATGCCTCCATCATGCCCTCCGTGCCGCGGGCCAACACCAATCTCACGTGTCTCATGATCGGCGAGAAACTTGCACAGGATATCAACACCCATCCCGCCAATTTCGGATTGAATTGAAGTGAGCTAACCATGCCCAACCAGCCTAATCTCGTCTTTCGTTCGGCCACTGTCTTAGACGGCACTGGCGCGGAACCCATCGTCACGGACGTTGCAGTCACCGATGATCGGATTTCACACATCGGTCAAGCCCCCGCTGGTGAGGAGGAAATTAACTGCGAGGGGTACGTGTTATCGCCTGGATTCATCGATGCGCACGGACATGATGATGGCGCGTTTATCAGGCACCCAGACATGACCTTCAAGCTTTCCCAAGGCGTAACGTCAGTCGTCAATGGCAACTGCGGCTTTAGTGCCATTCCAGCCTCGCCTGATGTCGACTGGCGCCGCGCCAGTGGCGGCATTCTCGCTGGGCTTCGTGGGGACTTTACAGACCTTGAAGGTTACTTCCGTGCAGCGTTGTCTGAGGGTCCCGCGATCAACAATATGATGCTTGTTGGCCACAACACCGTCCGATCGCTTGTGATGGGCGAAGCGAAAACCGCACCCTCAGCTCACGAACTGCGCCTGATGCGAGAGCACATCCTCCTCGCCATGGAGCAGGGAGCATGCGGTTTTTCGAGTGGATTGATTTACCGGCCCGGGCGCTACAGCGACACCGAGGAGGTAACCACACTGGCCAGCACGGTGGCGGAATTTGGCGGCCTGTACACGACGCACATGCGGAACGAAGGCGATCATCTATTAGAGGCGGTAGAGGAGGCACTGACGATCGGCAAGGATGCAGCCGTCCACACGCACATCTCTCATCACAAATCAGCGGGTGAGCCTAACTGGGGCAAAGTGACGGAATCACTCTCCAGAATCGAGCAAGCCCTTGCAGATGGCCAAGGGGTGTCGCTCGATGTCTATCCCTATACCGCTGGCAGCGGTCGCATGATTGAATATTTCAACCTCGACCGAATCAATGAAGATCTCGCGAGAGTCATCAGAATTGCGAGCTGCCCTGCCTTCCCAACGTTTGAGGGGCGCATGCTCGTGGACATCGCGAGTGAGGAGGGTCGCTCGCTGACTGAGCTCGTGCATACCATCCTCACAGCACCGAGGGGCGACCAAACGCTCTGCATTCAATTTCTCATTGACGAGCAAGACATTCAGACAAACCTTAAGTGGCGAGACATGATGGTTGGCTCAGACGGGATCCCGAACCTAAAGGGCAAACCCCACCCCCGGCTTTATGGCACCTTCCCTCGCGTCCTCTCGCGCTACGTTCGCGATCAAAATATTTTGTCGCTCGCTGAGGCGGTGCGGCGGATGACCTCTCTGACAGCGGCAACCTTTGGAATATCTGATCGCGGTCAAATTAAAGAGGGGTGGTTTGCGGACCTTACTTTGTTCGACCCCGAGCGCGTTCACGATGAGGCAACCTATGATGCGCCTCAACAGCTGGCGTCAGGTATCCATACCGTTGTTGTTGGCGGCAAAGTCGCATTTCAATTGGGCCAGCATCGCAACGCCAGATCAGGCAGCATGCTCCGCTATCGTCGAGACGCGTACGCACCCCAGAGATAGCGGGGTCTTGGTCATTTGATCGCTATTTGAGAGCTTATGGAGGCTCGCCTTACAACGCGCTATCTCTATGCCTAGGCGACTCTCTGTCTCTATGCAGACACTGCCCAATGCAGGCCCCATTACGGCCTCTAATACGGGTTATGACAAGCCAAGCCGCAGCCCGACTTGCCACCAACCCTTTAGGGCCCACTCACTCATTAGGATGAAGAGGTAGGCACATCCTTGAAGGGGATTCCCTTATCGACCCTGACATCTTGGGGCAGTCCAAGCACCCGCTCGGCAATGATATTGGCCATGATTTCATCCGTACCACCTGCGATACGAAGACCAGGAGAGGACATGTACGCCGCCTGGAATAGGCCTGCCTTCTCTGATAACTCACTGTCCCAAATCACCCCGTGCTGGTCGAGGAGATCTAGGGCAAAACTAGCCATATCTTGCTGCTTAGGTGCACCCACTAGTTTGCCAATGGAATTCTCAGGGCCTGGGATTTCACCCCGGGACAGCGCCGTCATTGAGCGGTAACCCGTGAACTTTAAACCCGACTCTTGCACGTACCAGTCGGCAAGCTTGCGCCGCACCGAGGGATCCTCGATAGCGGGGCGCCCCGCCAGTGACACTTGCTTCGCCAAATCAAACACTGAATCAAAATTACAACCACCGCCGCCTCCGCCGATGGAGGCACGTTCATTCATCAACGTCGTGAGCGCCACCTGCCAGCCCTGGCCCACCGCGCCGAGACGCTGCGCGTCTGGGATGCGAACGTCAGTGAAATACACTTCGTTAAAGTTTGCGCCGCCCGAGATTTGCTTGATGGGTTTGATCTCAATGCCTGGCGACGTCATGTCCAAGAAAAAATAGGTCAACCCTTGGTGCTTGGGAACATCTGGATCGGTTCTTAGTACCAACACACCATAGTCAGAATAATGGGCGCCAGATGTCCAGATCTTCTGGCCATTGACGATCCAGTCGTCGCCATCTTTGACCGCTCGAGTGCGCAGCGCTGCCAAATCACTGCCTCCGGCGGGCTCACTGAACAGCTGGCACCACACCTCTTCGCCGCTTGCGAGCGGTGGCATGAACCGTTCGTTTTGCTCTTCGGTCGCCCACGTCATCATGGTCGGCGCACACATGCCTTGACCGATGGAGAAGATGCTATCTGGCGTCTGATACTTTGACTCTTCCTGATTGAAGATCACCTGCTCAATCGCACTCGCCCCTCGGCCACCATGCTCTTTCGGCCAACGGAGACAGGCCCAACCGGCATCGTATTTACGCTTTTGCCAAAGTTTTGCCCGCCCAATGTAATCGAGCCCTGTGAGTTCTGCCTCGCTCGGAACATTGTCCTTAAGCCAGGTTTTCACTTCCTCACGAAAATCTGCTTCTTGTGCTGTATCGTTAAAGTCCATTTCGCTTACTCTCCTTACGCCGCTTGCGCGTTTTCAACGGCGCTAATTAACTTCTCCTGCCACACTGCTTCGGACCCGATGGTCACGGCCAACAGCTTTGAGCGTCGGTATGGGAATTGACAGTCAAACTCCCAGGTGAAACCCATGCCACCATGGGTTTGGATATTTTCTTTTGACGCATAGTAGTACGCCTGAGTGGCCGCCACCCTCGCTGTTGCAGCAGCGAGGGGTAGCTCATCTGCATTGGTCGACAATGCCCAGGCACCGTAATAGCAGTTGGAACGGGCCAACGTATTTTTTACGTAGGCGTGCGCCAATTTGTGCTTTATGGCTTGATAGCTGGCGATGGAGCGACCGAAAGCAAATCTTCCAAGGGCATATTCCTTTGCCATATTCAGCGATGTCTCGGCACCACCGACCTGCTCCCAGGCGAAGAGCACCGCTGCGCGATCATAGACTCGCTGCAACAACGACCACCCTTGACCCGGCTCACCCAGTATCTCGGCACTGGCATTTTCAAAATCAAGTCGAGCGTGGGATCGGCTAGGGTCGATCGTTTTTACTGGGGTCCGCGTCACGCCAGTCTGATTCAAATCGATCAAAACAGCTGTTGGTCCCTCGCTCGTGCTGACCAAAGCCACTGCGAGATGCGCGATGTCGCCATCGGCGACTGGAATCTTTGAGCCGCTGACCTCGCCATCAGAGAAACTGGATTGCAAAGTGTCAGGAGAAGGCTCACCGGCGCTTTCATTGACCGCTAGGCAACCAATCACTGAGCCAGCTGCAAGCTGGGGAAGCCAGTGCGCTTTCTGTGCATCAGAACCCTCCAGCAAAATCGCTTCTGTCGCAAGGTAAACAGAACTAGAGAAAGGAATAGGCGCGATTTGCCTGCCGAGTTCCTCAGCGATCACGGACAGCTCAAGATAGCTCAGCCCGAGCCCATCGTACTCCTCTGGAATGGTGGTCGCAGTCCAACCCATCGCAGCGACTTGCTGCCAAAGTCCCTCGTCAAAGGATTGCTCGCCATCGAGCACGGCGCGAACTGCTGACAAGGAGCATTGATCCTTTAAGAAGCTTTGTGCTTGCTCCCTGAGCAAATTCTGCTCTTCTGAAAATTCAAAGTTCATATCCTGGTTACCTTAAGTTTAAAAATGTCACGAGCCTACTTGAGGCTCCTCTGATCGCACCGATCATTTCACGATGATCTTCCGAACGGCTACTGATTTCCCAAGGCCTTTGAAGCAATGCGTTAAACCAAGTGGTAAACCATGCGAGACCTCATATTCAATTCGGCGATCGCGTTCCCCTTTCTGGAGCAACGCCTCCCCAATACCAGCCGAGCCCCTAACCTAACACCGACACCGCAGAGCGCCAAGGCCGTCCTAGCGGCCATCCCTCAATCCTCCAGCGCGTTAAAACCACGGTATCGATGATCGTCCCCTGTTAGATGCTCAATGTCGGTGTTTAAGTCCTCGGGTTAGGGGCGGCAGATAGCGGTTAGTGGTTAGTGGTTAGTGGTTAGTGGTTAGTGGTTAGTGGTTAGTGGTTAGTGGTTAGTGGTTTACCCAGATTGCCATCATTACTGCACTATCCTTAAAAGACAGTATCTTTTGCTCGGAGGGAAATTGAATTGGGCAAGCGTTTTATCTGGCGCTCTTGAACGCCACCCAGTTCTCTACTAAAGCGCCAGCCCGCATCATTTGGTCCGATGTGGTCAAAGGGCGCACAGTAGATTGCCTCCGCGCGACTCGAAGCAGGTACGCTCAAGAGGCTTAACCGCCACGCCCTGTGGTTCGCGTTTGGCACGCGGTAAGCTGCTTCAAACCACAAAGGGAACTTCATCATGCGACTAGGGTTTATCAACGTCTTTGTCTCAGATCTTGAGGCAGCGATTGAGTTCTATACCAAAGTGTTTGGACTGACGTTAATCGACGCTGAAGTTGACCATGGGTATGCAAGATTTCAGTCTTCACCGCTGCCGCTTTCGCTTGAGGTGACCAGTGATCCAAGTCGATTAGGACGACACACCGGAATTGGCCTCATGGTGAACGATTTAACGGCAGCTTATGAGCAGCTGACTGAGCGCGGCGCATCTTTTCCGATGCCACCGACTCGTCAGCCTTGGGGAGGGCGATTAGCCTTGGTCGAAGATCAAGATGGCAATGTGTTCTATTTGGACCAAGGAGAAGGGCATAGCTAGGACAAGCAGACTTCTACCCCCAAATAAAGCAAGAGATCTTCCCGTTCCTCCTGAGCCGGAGCGTGCCGAGTTACACCCCGTAAGGATCCTTACTCCTTACGCAACACAGCCAAACACCCCGCTTCGGGAACGCCCATAAAAGCATCATGATCTTTGTGGGCTCGCAGTCCAGGTGGGAAACACAACCAAACCCAGCCTGCGCAAACTCACAAGGGCGACAATGGTCAGCACCCACTCGCGAAAGGGGCTTACGTCGCAGGCCCTCCGAGCGTTTTGCTTGCGCGACAAGCCAGCGGCAGTTCTACGAGAGAGGATGCTTAGCGATAATCGCCAGCGGCGGATCGGCGCGCGCCATTGACCCTGTAAATGGCGTCTACCAGCGCTTGACCGCGCTCGTTGAGCAAAATACCGGGCCCCATCTGATTCATGGTGTACCCAAAACTGAATCCGAACGCAGGATCGGCAAACCCCATACTGCCACCCGCACCGGCGTGCCCAAACGCATGTTGGCCAATGACGCAGCTTTCAAAAGCACCTGAAGGCCGATAGGTATTATCCATCGACTTCATTAATCCCAGCCCGAAGTGTGAGGGCATGCACAGTGTCTGGTCGGCACCTGCGACCCAAGTCTTTGACATTTGATGAATCGCGCTTTCGGAGAAGAAGCGCGTGCCGCCCAAGCTGCCACCAACCGCGAGCGGTGCAAAGAGTCGCGCCAGTGCTCGGCCGTTCGTAATCCCACCACCTGCACCAAATTCTGCTCGGTAGCTCGCCGGATCATCCGCTCGAAACTTCCCAGTATTGAAGAACGCAAGCGCCGGAATGCCGGCAGCGTCATCAAGGAGTGCCCTGGTGAACTGAGGAACGGCCTCTCCACGAACAGGTTTCGCCCCTTTAAGCCGCGCGACTCTGTGATGCTCGCCATCGGGCAAGCCAATCCAAAAATCTAAACCCAGAGGCTGAGCGAACTGCTCATTGAAAAACTGACCCAGGGAGACCCCCGTTACGCGTCTAACGATCTCACCCACCAACCAGCCATGGGTTGTCATCTGATATCCATGCGCACTGCCGGGCACCCAAAAAGGCGCTTCTTTTGCCAACAACTCAACCATGAGATCCCAATCCAAAAAACTACCAGGGGCTAACTTGGCGCGAAGGGCTGGTAATCCCGCCGAATGATCAAGCAACATGCGGATGGTTGTTGCATCCTTACCCGCCTGACGATACTCAGGCCAGTAATCACCCACCTCGCGATGAAGCGCTACCTCCCCTTGATCAATCAGCCACAAAAGGGATAGGGAAACCGCGGCTTTGGTGCAGGAGTGGACCACGCTCATCGTCTCGCGTTGCCACGGCTGCTCGCCGTCAATCGAGGTCCCTGCGAACACATCGATCAGGGTCTCGTCACCCTTCAGAATACAGAGGCTCGCGCCCACTTCGCCGCGATGCTCGAAATTGTCGGCAAACGCCGTTAGCACGGGCTCATAGCCGGTCTTCACACAGCCAAGAATCGGACCGGTCACCGTCTCGCCTACGACTTGATCACTGGGAGCATTGAACATCGCCATCGTTGTCTCCTGATTCGTCATTGATGGGTCGTGCCCATTCCGCCATCGCCGAGCCTAGGTTGTGTCATGGGACTCCATCAGCGAAAGGGGCTCCATTGGCGAAAAAAGCTCGCTTCAAAAGAGACACTTCCGTAGACTTCGGCTTCCCCGTAGCACTGCTGAGGCCACCCTCACTTGAACACTGAAGTCCCATCATCGCAACCATTTCTTGGTTGGCGTATGGCCGGTGTGGCGTTCTTCGTAGACTTCATCGCGGTCGGTTTTTTCTTCTACTCCTACGGCATTTTCTTCAAGTCGATTGCGGCTGAATTCGGTGATTCTCGTTTGGATGTTGCCATCGGCATTACCCTCACCCAAGGGGTTGGCGCCATGCTCGCGCCATTCATAGGGCGAGCCCTCGACCGCTATCCACTAAAACGCATCATGGCGCTCGGCGCCCTCTCCATGGGAACTGGGTTTTCCCTATTGTCGGTAGTTCAGTCTCCGTTCCAGTTCTACCTAGTGCTTAGCATTTTCGTTGGCTTTGGCGCGGGCGCAATGGGCCAGCTAGCCACATCAAAACTGGTTAGCAATTGGTTTGTAAGAAAAAGAGGGACTGCACTCGGAATCGCAGCGACGGGCATCTCGGTCTCAGGGGTCATCATGCCGAATATCAGTGCTTACCTTGTGACCGAATTTGGGTGGCGTTCTGGGTTCTTGGTGTACGGCCTGATTACGCTCACCCTGGTCGTTCCCCTAGTCTTAAGGCTCGTAATCTCACGCCCGGAGGATGTCGCTCAATTGCCTGACGGCGCAAAGTCTCAGACCGAACTCCCTGCTGTCAAAGCGCCACTCAGAACCAAAGAGTTCCTTGGTGATCGAAATTTTTGGCTCTTGGTCACCATCATCGGGCTTTTATTTTGCGTGCAGTCCGGGACGCTGATCCACATGGTGCCGCAGCTCACCGACCGAGGGATTAGCCTGCAAGCAGCATCATTGATCGCCGCTGCCACTGCGGGGTGTGGTGTGTTTGGTAAGCTCGCCTACGGCGCGCTGGTAGACCGTTGGGATACGAGGCAGGCACTGTGGCTCGCCATTGCATTTCAAATCGTTGGGCAACTCGTCATGCTCAATACATCCGACTACTTTTGGTTCATGTTGGGCGCGTGCAGTTTTGGTTTCGGTATGGGTGGCATCGTGCCAATGCAAGGCGCAGTGGTCGGGGCGGCCTTTGGGCGCGCTTCATTCGGACGCGTCATGGGCGCGATGCGCTTACCAATGTCAGTGATTCACCTCGGTGGGACGCCATTCGCAGGATGGGTGTTTGATACAACAGGCAGCTACGACTGGGCCTTCTACACGTTCTTAGCGCTTTACATGCTGGCGGCCGTGGCGGTTTTTGGCTTGAGAGTGAATACTCGATCCAATCGCACCTAACTCGCGGTTCGAGCGTCGCCTGATATCAAGGTCTCGTCCGGTTTGATTGAGAACCTCAACCAGAAGAAAGACAGTCCAGCCGTGACAAATATCGAGGCCACCGAACCCCACAAAATGCCGATGTATCCGAACCATTCGTTGCCAATCAAAGCAAACGGTACCGACAAACAGAGCATCTGAATGACCGAGATCATCAATGGTGGGTTGGGGCGCCCAAGCGCGTTGAAGCTCGACGTTGCAATCGCGATGACACCCATGAGGCCCATACCGATTGGCAAGATGGATAGATGTGCTGTCGCCGCGACCACTACCTCGGGATCATCACTGATCCAGGTCAGCACAACCGGCCCAGCGGTGAACAAGACAATAAACGAGAGCAGGCCCCAACCGAGTGCAAACCAATAAGCTGTCTTCAGCGCCGAATCAACACGATCAAAGCGGCCAGCGCCCCAGTTCTGCCCAATGATGGGCGCAATGCTCATGCTGAGCGCCCATAAAAACATCGCAAACAAGGTTTCAACTCGGGACGCTACGGAAAACCCTGCCACGACCGCTGTGCCATGACCTGCGAGTAACCGTGTGATCACCGTCATCGACACGGGCGAGATTAAATTAGCGGCCACTGCGGGGAGACCAACATGCAAGATGGCTCGGCTCGATGCGGCAAACCCTTCGAGCCCTGGGACTAGAAGTCCATCTTCACGCATGACGTAGAGGTACATCACAAAACTGAGAAAGCGCGCCACCAAAAACGCCCACGCCGCACCCGGCATGCCCAGTCCATCCCAAGCGCCGATGCCAAAGATAAAAAGCGGGCCCAATACGATTTGTATGACTGCGCTAAAGGTCATCAGATAGCTTGGTTTGATCGCGTCTCCAGCTGCTCGCATGAGTGATGAGCCGACCATGGCCACAGCAAAAAAAGGCAACCCGATTAACCAAAGGCTCATATATTGAATCGCAAGCTCCGCCGCCGCCTGATCCGCGCCGAGCAGCCCAAAGATGGGCTCAAGGGACCAATACACGAGGAATGAAAGTGCAACCGTGAAGCCGATGACCATCCAAATCGCATGGCTCATCAGCCTTTTTGCGTCGGTCCAATCATGAGCACCGATCTTGCGGGCAACGACTGACGAGGCGCCAACGCCTAGCCCCATGGTTACGCCTTGCATCATCATCACTAAAGGAAAGGTAAATCCGAGTGCCGCCAGCTCCAACGTGCCAACCTGACTGATGTATAGCGACTCCATCAGGTTTGCGCCCATGACGGCTACAAAACCAAGGAGCATGAAGCCGGTTAAGCGGGACAAGTGAAGGCTCACTGGCCCCTCGGTCAAGGAGCGGTGCTGCCCATTTGTTGGCTTATTTGCTTCCACGTCGTTTCACTTTTTTTCCGCTTACTTCGCGCTTCTTCTTATTGGCAGCTTCTTCTTGCTAGAAGCTTTTTGCTTGGAGCTCATTACCCAAAGCTTCTTCTGATAATTCTGGTTGTCTTCTGACCGCTTTTTAAGTTTGCTCGCTCGCCCACTGACGGTAGCTGGGAGACTTACGCCGCAAGACATCGTCCCTAAGAGGATCTCAGCTGGTTCTTACGCCTCAAATCCCCAACGGCTCACGTGGATGGATTCACTTGTCACCAATGAAGCGGGGCTAGTGGTGCGGGCTAGCCTTCTTCTAGCGCCTGCTTAAGCACCTCAGATGAAACATTACCACCCGAGATAACCACCCCAATTGACTCACCATCCGCAATGGACGCCTGGTCGCGCAATGCAGCGGCAAACGGTGCAGCGCCTGCTCCTTCGACAAGGTTATGAGTCTCTTTCAACAAAACGCGCATGGCTTCCGTGACTTCGTCATCGGTGACCGACATCACTTTTGATAGTCCTGTTCTTAGCCACGACAGCGCTTCAGGATTCGCTTCTCGAACCGCTAGCCCATCAGCTATGGTCTCAGCGCTATCGCTCGCGATGGGATGACCCTTCATGATCGATTGCAAATAAGTCGGCGCGTGACTTGATACAACGCCAATGACTTGCACTGAATGCTGCAGCGCAGCCTTTGCCATCAAGACACCGCAAGCGCCAGAGCCCAATCCAATCGGAACATAGATACGCGTTAAATCAGGCGCTGCGCTCAATAGTTCAAGCGCGTAAGTGCCAACACCTACCACTAAGTCCTGATGGTATGACGGCACCCAGTGCAGGTTCTCCCTTTGGGCCAGGGCTTCGGCGAAACGGAGACTCTCAACAAAGTCATCACCTTCTACCAAAAGCTTTGCCCCGTATCCTTCAATGGCAGCGTTTTTCTCTGGGTTATTGCCACGCGGGACAACAATCACGGCCTCAACTCCTGCCGCCGCTGCCGCAAAGGCAACGCACTGGCCATGGTTACCCCGCGTTGCACAAATCACGCGCTCTGGCATCGCTGTCGCCGCTAATTGAGCAAAGTAGTGAAGCCCGCCCCGCACCTTAAACGCGCCCGTCGGCAGATAATTTTCATGTTTTAGCCAGACGGGGCAGCCAAGCCTCGATTCGAGGAGTGGCCATCTGATCTGAGGTGACGGACTAATCGACGCATAAATGACTTTTGCAGCCTCACGTAACTGATCCAATTCAGACACGGCAATGCCTCGCGAGCATCAATGCGCTTGCAGTGCACTTGGACTCAGCGTTCTCTATGCGCACCGCTGTCAATTCGCCTCGGTAATGCTCGTGAGCGCTCGAAAGTCATGCTCATACACGTCCCATGGATTCGCTCGCACGCGAGCGTCCAATTGATGCGCGTCATCTCCCACCAAAATTCGCCAATTTTTGTCTTTAACGCCCTTCAAAATGATCTCGGCGGCCTGATCTGCGCTGGTTGGCGCCTGGTCGCGAAACTGCAAGCCTTGCTGGTGAACCATTTCGCGCAACTGATCATCGCTCAGATTCATGAGGTGGGCCGCGTCATCTCCCTGCTGATGCATCAACCGTTCCCGAAGGTCTTTGACTTCCTGCTCAGTCATATTGAGGGCATCGGAATGACCGAGTACCTTTCTAGAATTAATCGCTATCGACGTGCCGATATGGCCAGGCATGACGACCGATACGTTGATATGGGGTGCATTAATCCGGAGATCGGTAATGAGCGCCTCGCTAAAACCTTTCACTGCGAACTTCGCCGCTGCATACGCCGTATGTGGCGTAGTCGGGCCAATGCTGGCCCAGAACCCATTAACGCTGGACGTGTTGACGATATGCGCCTCATCCGCTGCTTGCAGCATGGGCAAAAAGGCGCGGCAACCGTAATAAACCCCGTACCAGCAAACCGCGAACGTACGCTCCCATTCATCGCGTGACCCCGCCACAAACCCGCCGCCACCGCCAATGCCTGCATTGTTGAATAAGAGATGGATGGCTGCACCATGGTGGTCGGCGACATGCGCTTGAAAAGCGTTGATCTCGGTTTCACTTGAGACATCGCACGAGAACGTGCTGACCTTACTATTGCCAGCAGCTTGCGCCAGCTTTGCCGTCTCTTGCATGTTGTCTTCCGAGACGTCACAGATTGCGACCTCGCATCCCTGGCTAACGAGCGCCAAGGTCAGGGCGCGACCCATCCCCGTTCCACCGCCCGTCACCACCGCTACTTTATTGTCAAAACTATCCATCTGATCAGCCCCCTTTGCGTCATTGACCCGTCATCGATCCATCACCGATTCGAATCAACCCGTATTAATTCCGTCGTGAGCTACTGCCACGCCGCGCCAGTGCGACACACCTTGTAGCCTACTCACAGGCCAGTACACGATTGTGGGGATATGATGTCAATGGAGCGCTGAAAGGTAGCCGCCCTTTACAGACAGTCCATCAAAACAGCAACGGGTGCTTTATGGTCAAGTCCGCTGATTGAATGCCGTTGGCCGACGAAGTAACACCACTGCCAGTGCTGAGAAGAGCCCGAGGGCCACCAGCCCCTGAATAAGACCCGCCCCTCGGTCGTCACTTAGCTGCCAGACCACCATACTAAAGGCAATTTGAAGCACATAGACGCCGGCCCAAGGCCACATCCATTTCTTCATGTGATAGAAGCCATAGGCTCCCCAGGCATAGACAAACCAATGGGGGATCGCGAGCCACTTCGCTGCCCATCCCGAAAATAGGATGCCAAACCAAACCTCTTGATCATCAGAGACTGGTTTAAAGAAGAGATCGAAAGGCAGATAAATCACTGTCATATAGGCACAGAATGCAAGTAAAGCGTTTGCCCACCATGGCCGTGCTGCTAAGAATTGCTTCATGTAATCCTCCTTTTATCCAACAGAAATAAGCTTCACTCTGTCCAACAAAAACAAGCTTAGCTCAAGCGCTCGCCGGGCGACCGTTTCAACGCAGACTCGCAAGATGCCAGCCCTTCCAGCACATTGCGCGACCGACATTGCGCAACCAAGGTTACAAACCAAAAAGTTATCGCCAAGGTGATGCCTGCCACCCTTCCCGCAGATTGGCGCATAGTGTGGCGAGCGTTAGCGCGTTATCAAGATCTTCACCTTCATCTACACCGACATCAACATCTACACCACCATCGGTCCCACCGCCTCGTTAGGTTATCGCCGCGGCCAGCAGTGCTTCACAGTGGATCAGCGTTGTGTCAAATACAGGAACAGACACATTGCCCGTGTTCAGCAAAAGGCCGACCTCGGTGCACCCTAAAATGAGGCAGTCTGCCCCCTGATCCACTAGCCGATCTGCAATGACTACATACTCGGCTTCGCTCTCTGCGGTTATGACGCCCTGGCACAACTCCTGATAGATGACGCGGTGAATGCTATCGCGGTCATTTGCTAAAGGGATGACGGGAGTGATGCCTCTATCCTGCAATCGCTCGATATAAAAGGGTTGTTCCATGGTGAAGCGAGTTGCCATCAAACCAGGTCGCGAGCACTGCAGGTCGCTTATTCTGGAGGCGGTGGCATCAGCAATATGCACAAGCGGTACGGATACTCCCCTCATCATCGTCTCGGCAACTTTGTGCATGGTGTTGGTCGCAAGACCCAGTATTTCGGCGCCACCTCGCTCAAGCGCAAGGGCCTCTTGATTTAATCGTTCACCCGCCTCTTCCCAACGATCTTTAGCCTGGAGCGCTTCGATGACGGCGAAGTCTAGTGACCGAATCAACAACTCGGGCGAGTGAAGGCCACCCATCGAGGCTTGGGTTAACGAGCAAAGTTCACGGTAATAGAGTTGGGTGGAGGCCGCCGACATACCCCCTAAAATGCCAATTGTTTTCATCCTATCTCCTGCGCGTGGCAAGCGGTCTCTCGTTTACCTGCTGCAGCCAACGTTCGTTGTTCATCTCTCATTTTCTGTCGCTACTTTAATACGACCATCGCGTGATTGATGCGCTCAAAAATCGCATTCACCTTCCAGGATAACCTTTAAGCACGCGACCACATGCGCAGCTAGGGTTTGTGAACGGCGGCTGGGGATCCAAAGTCTGCGCTCGAGCTGCGGTGTTTCAATCGATGTCGATTCCAAATGAAACTGCCTTGCTGGGTGGGGTACTCGGTGCGTGCCGATTAGGTAAATGAGCGAGATGAGCAGACTGCGTCCGCGCAGGCACCGAACGGTTTAAGCCATCCGTCCAGGAATCGTGATGGGCTCACCAAACGAGTGAGGGCACACCCTTGCAGAGCAGATGTTCCCTCGTGAAACATGCAAATAAACCCGGAGCCGAGTAGGGCGCTCTATCGTTCGATGAAGCTCTTCAATTGCTCTGAACGAGAAGGATGCCGCAGTTTACGCAAAGCTTTCGCTTCGATCTGGCGAATTCGCTCGCGCGTCACGGAGAACTGACGCCCAACCTCTTCAAGCGTGTGATCGGTATTCATATCAATACCGAATCGCATCCTGAGCACCTTTGCCTCACGCTCGGTCAGCGCTCGCAGCACATCGTTGGTCGTCTCACGCAATCCTTCATCAGATGCCTGATCAAGCGGCGACTCAATCGAAGTGTCGCTGACCAAATTCCAAATCGTCGAGTCATCGTCGTCTCCCACAGGAGTTTCGAGCGATATTGGTTGCTTCGCAGCATCAAGCGCCTTGATGACCTTATCCTGCGGAAGTTCCATCTTTTCACTGAGCTCCTCGATGGTGGCAGGACGGCCTAGTTCCTGCAGCAACTGTCGACTCAAACGATTGATCTTATTGACCGTCTCCATCATGTGGACAGGAACACGAATGGTTCTCGCGAGATCAGAAATAGACCGGGTAATGGCTTGCCTGATCCACCATGTGGCGTAAGTCGAGAACTTGAAACCTCGCCGATACTCAAATTTATCGACGGCTTTCATTAACCCTATGTTGCCTTCCTGAATCAGATCTAAAAAGTGGAGCCCGCGATTGGTGTACTTCTTCGCGATTGAAATGACCAGTCGCAGGTTAGCCTCAATCATGTCGCGCTTAGCGGCGCGCATATGAAGGATGGCCTTATTTAGATTTTTGTTGGTCTCGCGAATTTCAGCTAACGGGCGCCCGACCTCTTCTTGTATGCGACAAATCGTCTTCACTGCATGCCGCAACGGCACTCGATTAGCCATGATTTTCGCAGCCCATTTCTCATCCGCTTTCTCCAACCGATCAACGAATTTCAGGTCAATTGCGTTGGCCTTGTATCGCTTCAAGAATTGATCGCGAGGCATACGTGCTTTATTCACGCAAATATCTTGAATGACTTTCTCTTGAGCCCTGATGGCTTCCATATCGGAGCCCACCCATGTGATGAGTTCATCCAAGAGGGTTGGAACCAGTTTTAGCAAGCAGAAATTTTCCTGCAGCTTCGTGAGACTGCTCTTATACTTCGCCGATGACGAGGGTTCCTTCGCTGCCACCTTATCGAACGCCGTTTTTGCTTTTTTAATCGCCGTCATTCTGGCGATGACTTGCGATGAATCTAAGCCGCCAGTTTCTTCTGTTTCGGCCTCATCGAACTTACCGCTGGATTTTGCTTCGGCAATACGCGAAGTGTCAGGGATCTCTGTTTCGGGGTCCAAGAAGCCCGCCAGAATCGACGAGAAATCTGGATTGTTCGGATCAGTCTCCTCGTTGTCCATGATCGCATCGTAAGAGGCGATAATCTGCTCGACTGGGCCTGGGTAGCCTGCCATGACCCGCATAGCGTCTCGAATGCCATCTTCGATCCGCTTGGCAATGACGATTTCGCCCTCGCGAGTCAGAAGCGGCACGGTACCCATTTCGCGCATGTACATGCGCACGGGATCCATTGTTTTGCCGTGAGCATCCGATATCGGGAGGAGCGACTCTTCTGGCAATTCATCATCGGACTGCCCTTTGATCTCCTCACCATCTTTGGGTGCTGTCTCTAAAATTTGGATATGAAGATCAGTGAAGGCTTGACAAAGGGACTCAAATTCATCGCCGCCTGCTGCGATTTGTTGGGGCAGAATTTCAGCGATCGCATCCAGTGTGAGATACCCTTGCTGACGACCTAGGTCTAGCAGTCCGGCCAGCGCGATCTCGAGGGTCTCAGCTTCGTCCTCGGCGTCCTCACCAAGAGAAACTCTGCTCGTGAGGATCTCCAGGGCATCCATTTCATCTTCAGACGCCTCGACCAACTCATTTTCAATGATCGAATCGAAATCGCCTTCACTCATCTGATTTGACATGCTTCAATCCTTATTTTTGGCCATCTGTTTGGGTTGGACAGTGAGCGTTTTTCGCTCCTGCTCCCGCAGCACAGCATCCGCCTTTGGCTGTACTTCTCGTAATGCTCGCTTCATGTACTTCGTGTGCTTTTGAGCACGAGCGCCTGCTCGCATCCACAGGTCAAACTGTTTTTTTCTCGAAATCTACCGCCTTGATCTAACGCATGGATCGATCAGGGTGATGCCTTCTTGTTAGCTTTTCACTAGCTTTTCACTAGCTTTTCACTAGCTTTTCGACTACCGGCCCGACTACCGATTGCTCGGATCACCATAATAGATGCGATCTATGGCGAAGCATAACACTGATTTAGCCAGAAGGGGGACTCTTGCCTCGAGCCTTTGACGTAATTTTTTGCTGTAATTACGGAACCTTACGTAAGAATAGGCTCCGTGGTTTAGGTCACTCGACTGGCTGCACCGTACCCAACCGAGAACAGTTGGGCGATCAAGTCCATTCAAACGAAGATATTTCAACTGCCAGAGCGCTCTCCGGTCCCGAATTCGAGGTTGTAAGGGACCCAAAACGAGAAATCTAGGATTCCGGTCGGCAAAATACCGTCGTTTCGAACTGCATCTGCCGATGCGTTACACAGCACTTTTAGCCCTTTTTGTCGCTCCCTCAGCCGTCAGATGACAGACAATCTAAGGGTACGGGCAAGCCAACTCGCCGCCAGCGTGCTAAATGACTTTCAGAAAGTGGGCTTCATTGTCAACCTGGAAACGCCCGAGAAACCTCCACTTTTCCATTGATGTTATCCCCATTATTCGGATCTATAGTAGCAACCCTCGCTAGCTCCAGCTGGTTGCAAAAAATGTGTTCTCCTCGGCAGGACGGATACACAATCAGCTGGGCTAGTCGAGACCAATCTCTACAAGCAAAACCTCATCGATTTGGTCTCTGAGCCATCCAACGCCCTCAACCGATTCGAGCTAGCGCTCGCTGATCGCCGTCCATCAAATTCTCAACGCTTTTTTTCAATATTTTCGTGGCTGTTCTCAAACGCTGTGCGCTGTCTTCTATTCATTAACGCTGTCTTGGTGATTGGTCTGAAACCGCTCCTGAATCCTGTCATCACCCACCACAATGCATCGCGACCCCGGGCATGTTTTAGCTTTAGCGCATCTTTAGCGATCTCCGCGGTACCTGATTCAGCGCTTCGCCAGGCCAAGCGGGGCCTAACTGATTCAACGCTAAATGCTGAGGGGATTGAGTATTCGTGTCACTGAAGGTTGACCCAGCAGGGAACGCTCGCGGCAGGCGTGCAGCTCACGGCTTGATTGCGAACCGCACCCGCTATGCCTTGACGCTCGAGCCCGTCTTCTGGGGGGTCACTCCTCGCCGGACAACCAAGATTGCCAGTCTATCGACGGATCACCGATAACCAGGAAGTGAGGGTTCAAAATATCGTCTTTCGTGTTGTATTGGAGTGGAGCGAACGAGGTATCCACTACTTCGCCCCCAGCGGCAAGGACTACAGCGTGAGCAGCTGCGGTGTCCCACTCAGATGTCGGCGCCAACCTAGGGTAAAAGTCGGCGTCACCGCTGGCCACCAAGCACAACTTTAAGGAACTCCCCATGTTCGTGAGCTCAATGGAGGGCAGGTGGCTGCGCAATTGTGCTAAGAGCGCATCAAGCGCCTCGGCTCCGTGCCGGCGACTGGCGACAACCACTAACTGCTCTGTCGGCTGGGTCAGCGCACGAGCCTTGATACTTTGTCTTTGTCCATCAGACACTTTCCAAGCACCGTGATCTCCGTCAAGAACAGACCCTGAGTAGGTCACACCCAGAACGGGGACATGAACAATGCCAACCACCGGAACGCCGTGGTCGATCAACGCAATGTTGACGGTGAATTCGCCATTTCGCGCAATAAATTCTTTGGTGCCATCGAGCGGATCAATCAGAAAATATCGAGACCAGCTTTGCCGCTCAGAGAAGGGCGGTAGCGAGCCTTCCTCAGACAGGACCGGGAACTCAGGAAAATGGCGCGCTAGCGCTTCAACAATCACGGCGTGTGAGGCGAGATCAGCCCGCGTTAGCGGCGAGTCGTCTGACTTCATCTCAACGTTAAAGTCCGAGCTGTCGTACACGGCTAAGATCGCGTGCCCCGCTTCAGTGGCAATCGCCTCCAACGTCTCTCTCATCGCTGTTCTCCCTCTTTACGCATGGTAGGGTAACCGAAACGAACCTATCGACGCGATGCGCGTACAATTTGCTCTCTTAAACTTGCCAACCTTATGCATCAATCGCACTGCCAGCCGCTGCCTGAAATCATCCTGTTAGATATGGATGGCACCTTGCTTGATCTTCGGTACGACGATCAATTTTGGGAACAATTCTTGCCGCGTGCGTACGCGGCCCATCATGGTATCGACCATGAAACGGCTCGCGCGGACGTGGCGGCACGTCTTAAGGCAGCGCGGGGAACCCTGACCTGGTACAACATTGATCATTGGTCTGAGGAACTAGGCGTTAACATCCTTCAACTGAAACGCGAATACAATGGTCTCATCCGCTACCGGCCAGGCACCTTAGACTTTCTGCGGCGCGCAAAATCCCTCGCCATACCCACCGTCCTCGCGACCAACGCTCACCCTGATTTGGTGGAATTCAAAGTGAACGCCCTTCATGAGCAAGGACTACCGTTCTCCTCGTTTTTCGATGCCATCGTAACGAGTCATCAATTCCAAGCGGCCAAGGAATCCGTCGACTTCTGGTCGGCGCTACAGAACGACCAATCGTTTGATCCCAAGTCAGCGCTATTTGTAGATGACAACCTTGCTGTATTGAAGGCGGCAACAACGTTCGGTATCGGGCGCTGTATTGCTGTTGACCAGCCCGATCTCTCCAAGCCTCCCAAAGCCGTGACGGATTATGAGTCGGTCACGTCATTGGACGAGATTCAGTTTGCATCATGACTGGCGTACGCATTGACAAGTGGCTATGGGCGGCTAGGTGTTATAAGACTCGTGCCAAAGCAAAGGAAGCCATTGATGGGGGCAAAGTTGAAGTCAATGGCGATCGCACCAAACCCTCGAAAGAGATCAAGATTGGCGACACCGTTCGCTACCGTGCGGGCTATGATGAAAGAACCTTGATCGTCCGAGCGTTATCAGACGTGCGACGCGGCGCGCCCGAGGCGGCGACGCTTTTTGATGAGACCGAAGCCAGTCAGCAGGCGCGGGAAGACGCAGCAGCTAGGCGCAAGGCGGAGGGGGGCAGCGTCAGGCCGCTCGGTCGACCCACGAAGCGAGACAGGCGGCAGATTCACCGGTTTAAGTCCACGCGGCACCCTGGCGACGACTAACCCAGTTTTCGACTCAAGACCCTTTTTAGTTGAAATGGACGCTAAACGGCTCCGTCCCCTGAAGTTGTCCATCGACTACTGTCTCCGCCCCAGAGGAGCCCGCAGTAACGCAGATTGAAAGGCATCGTTCATCGCCTTTGGATCGAATGGCCGAGTCGCGACGAACGGGAAGTGCCAAGAACATCGATTATGCCGCCCCTAAAGCGGGGTCAGCCCAAGACCCAGGCCGCCATCCACATCGAGCAGCGCACCAGTGACCCAGCTGGCGTCCAACAAAAATGCGATCGCCTCTGCCACCTCGCTGGGCTCCCCCGCCCGACCTAATGCATGGAGCGGTTCTAGTGCGCGCATGCGCGCATCAAGCTCTGCCTTTGAACCGAGCCCGGCCCTCTCATTAATTTCGGTGGGCACTGCGCCCGGGAGCACACAGTTGACTCTCACTCCTTGCTCACCAAGCTCCGCGGCAAGCACCTTGGTTAGCCCTTGGATGGCTGCCTTTGTGGCTGCATAAGGGCTGGCCCCTGGGAACGCTCGTCGCGTATGGATCGAGCCAATAAAGACGATGCTCCCACCTCGCACAGCCAGTGCAGGCGTGCAAATGGACGACATCATCATGGCGCCAATGACGTTTTGGTGGAACACGTCCATCAGTGCTGACTCGTCTAGATCCGCGAGCGCTGCGCGGTACATATTGCCCGCGTTGTTCACTAGTCCATCGAGCCCATTACCGTGCGCCAGGGCCGAATCAAGAACGCGCTTTCGATCTACATCCACAGTGATATCACCTTGCACAACCTTGCAAGCAGGCCCTAGTTCAAGACCAATCTGATTGATCGAGTCTTGGCGGCGACCACAGATGGTCACATGCGCGCCTGCGTCAACGAGATATCGAGCGGTTGCGGCACCAATGCCCGAGCCGCCGCCTGTCACTAACATTGACTTCCCTTTAAACCGCTCCACTGACACCTCCTAGCAACCACTCGTAAAGGGTTGGCAGTAATCCACTGGAGATTTGCTGGCTGACTGATGTCACATCGTGACCTAGCGCAGAGTAGGCGCTTCTGGCCTCGCCATGTTCCTTTCGCCAGACCACCACTTCTTCGGCGCCGTCTGCGTTCCTCGCCGTCATTAGCGGCAGAGCGTCTGCATCTCGATGAAGCGAGCAATAGAGCTCGTCCTCGATCTCAAACGCCGTGAGCCCGAGCGCCTCTCCTGCTGGAGTCGGGTTAACCGAAAGTGCCTCGATTGGTGGATGAAACGATTCTGGCCACCGCCAATGCCCGCCCAGATAGCGGCTCCAAACGGGTAGATCTGAGAAACAAATGCTCGCAGTGTGCAGGCCTAAGAGTTTGCCCCCTCGGGCAACGAAACGATCCAAACACGCTGCTTGCTCGAGCGACACACAAAACTGCCAATCCGCTCTGAACTCATCATATTTAGATCCCTCCATTTCCCAAAAGAGTGCGTTGACCACAAACAATTGGACCGACGCCTCCTCAAGCGCTTCAAACGCGGCATTTGGGTGAACAACGATTGATGTAGCCAGCCCGTGTTGTTCACCCAGGGGCGAAAGGAGTGCGGACGTCTGGTTAAACGCGTGGTGGATTCCGCCGCTTAAAATGAGTTGCCGATGTTGCGTCGTCATCTCGCGCCCTCACTTAAGAAATCAGCGTCAGGGTGCTCTTTAGGTCCCTGCAACCCTTTTCGAGTCACCAGCAACTGACCGAGGCGATCCCCCGATTCTATTGGCGCCCTCCGCATCGACGATGACCACTCGCTGGAGCGCGGCCAAGACCTAAATTGCTGAGTCATGCCGTTTCTCCTTAGCACGCTAATCTTAGGAGCGCTAATCCCACGCGCGCTAATGAAGTCGCGTTCGATGATGACTTGGTCATTCTTGCTCGTGACCACTCGACTTCAAGGCTCATGCGATTAGTCTCTCGGCAAGTGCGCAAGCAGACTCCCAACCACACCGCCGTCGACCACGAGTTGATGGCCGCTAACATATTGCGCAGCTTCTGACTGGAGGTAAACGACGGCATTCACCACGTCATCTGCCTGACCCAATCGCTTGAGCGGGACGCCTCCCGCGCGCTTTTCTCGAACCGACGCTTGCTCAAAAAACGGCGCGGACATTCCCGCATCAATAAATCCAGGGGCTATCGCATTCACTCGAACCCCCATGGGGCCCCACTCTAGCGCTTGCAGTATCGTCAAGTTATGAACTGCGGCTTTGGTGGCCGCATACAAGCCAACGTTAGGCCCAGGCGTCACCGCATTGATCGACGACAAATTAATGATGCAACCCGCGCCCTGCTCCGCCATTTGTTTCGCTGCCTGCTGCGCGCATAACGCCGTCCCCATGAGATTGACATTGATAACGGCCTGCATATCCGCTGGCGATTGCTCAAGCAAAGGACCAAACCGCGCAATGCCAGCATTATTGACCAGCAAGTCAACCGCACCAATGCGGGAGAACACGTCCGCAACCTGTTCGGGGTTTGACACATCCACCTGAAACGCGCTCGCACCGGTTAGTTCTTCTGCGCGACGGCTTGCCGCATCTCCGTCTTGATCAAGTAAAGCGACCGCATAACCCTCACTGGCCAGCCGCTCCGCGATCGAAGCGCCTAAACCTGCTCCCGCTCCCGTGACTACCGCCTTCATAGCTTGTCCTCTTGCTATTAATTACGCTGCGCTGTTTGTAGACCTGGGTCGAATACGACCGGATAGCGAGCCCAATTGAGTCTGGTCGTGCCTGTCACGCGCACTGGCGCTTCGTTAGGACTAGCCTTCAGCCCATGCTTCATCCAGTGAACCAGAAGTCGCGTGATCACACCAATCTGTGCCTCATCGCCCCCCCGTTTTTCGGTCCGAACGAGACCAGCGGCCAACTCGCGCCCGGGGCAACTGTGGTGACCCACGCCGAAGGTCAATCCGGAGTAGGGTCGCAATGCCTTCACTCGCCTGTAGGGGTCAAAGCGGCTCGCATCATCGCCAAAGACATCACGATCTTGATTAATCGCCTGTAGGTCAAAATCCAACTGATCGCCTTGATATCGCCTCACCATGACCGGACTAGCCGGGTGCAGCCGCAATGCTTCAGCAACGCACCGCTGAGCCCAAAGCGGCTCCTCGATAAACCGGACTCTCTCATTCGGCTGCTCAGCAAACCAATGTGTAAGCTCATGGAAACCATGTACCAGGGCGTTCGCTGTGCTGTAAAGCGAGGCTTGCAGGAAGAACGCGGCTTCCTTTAGGCAGTCGGTTTTATCTAGTACACCCTGCTCAAGCCCGTGTTTTAGAAGCGGCAACAATGCCATGCTCTGCACATCTGAGCGAGCGCGGGCGAACTGAGGCTGAAAATATTGCTGATCAAACAGCGTCAACGCGTTTTGTAATTGTTGTGTCAGCGCGTCCTCGTGTTCTGTCGACTGTGCCGCGGTTGCCGAGGCACTAAAAGTGTCGACCAATTGGAGCAGCTGCGACTCTGCGCAGCGCGGAGGCAAGCCAAGCAACCTGACGGAAACACGCAGCATCGATAGCTGGGCGAGCTGAACCAAGTCTTGGCTCGCTGGCGCTCGGATCAGTGGGTCTATATCCGGTAGCAATTGGCTCGTCACCCAATCTTCAAGCGCTCTAGCCGATTCACGGCGATAAAGCGGCATCAAGAGTCGCTTTCGGATTCGGTGAGCGTTGCCCTCCAAATTCAAAATCACATCCGCCATGAGCGAGGGGCACCGCTCGTACATGGCTTGGTGAACTTCGCGCTTCACAAGTAAGGACAACGCTGAATTAAATTTGGTGAGATTCCGCGGTTCACCCTCGGTCTTGTCTAACGCCTCGCTCACCTCACCTTGCCGCTTTGCTTGATGCTTCCCGTGATTCATGAAGCGCTAATGAGCGGATAGGCCAGCCACGTGTCACGTTTTGACTCGGCATCTTTGACGCCTGGCCGGTCCGGGTTAGGCGCGAGGCCTGCGGCTATCAGTTCTCTGAGAATGACCGTCATCGAACCATATTGATGAGTGGTCTCATCGAGCGCCTGCTCATCTCTCACAATCGTTCCTGCCACTAAGTTCAATCCGATACACACGTGCATCCCTAATCCAAACGACAATCCTGAGGGATTACGGCTGGGCGGACGAGCGCGCAAGGGATTGAAACTATTGGCATCCGATCCAAACACATTCGTGTCCCGATTCGCCGTTTCAAGCTCAATGATGACCTGATCACCTGCCGCAATTTCGGTTCCGTCCGATAGCCGGTGAGGCGCCAGTGCGCGCCGCCACGATTCAGGACTCGATGGGTGCAAGCGAAGGCTTTCGTGGACGCACTGCTGCAGTAGTGCTTGATCCTTCGCGAGCGCTTGCACCGAGCGGCCACTTTGCTCCGCCCAGCTATGGATTTCATGAAAAGCGTGCACGATAGAGTGAACAGAGGTATGCGCGCTCGCCAAGTAAAAGAAAGCCACCTCTCTTAGCAAGCCGGCATCGTCCATATCGAGGGCTTGCTGATGGCGAAGCAACAGGGTTAACACGTCGTCTGGATGACCTGACTGCGCCGCCTCCCGGTCCAAGCTATCGCTCATATCGCTCTGGGCCGACTGGAGGATCGCTAGTCGTCGCGCTTTCGAGGGCTGCAAATACAATCGGTCAAATTCTTCCATCGCCGCCTCAATATCACGCACGACAGCAGCGTGTTGGTCACCGGTGTATTGCCCCAACGTCGCTGCTTGCCCTAGACGAACAAGCAAATCACTTAACGCTTTCGCTTCTGCTTGAGTACCGGCTTGCCGGTCGATTCCAGCAAAAAGGAGCGATACGTTGAGCATCAAATCATAGGCCAACGACTTCAGCTCTAGGTGCTCATCCTCAGCTCTTTCGGCAAGCGCGCGTGCCATTAAAGCGGGCAATACTTCCATTTCCAACCGCCGAAAATAGGCTCGACGAAACAGCTGACCCTCCACTCGTCGACGCGCCTTGTGCGCCTCTCCGTGCAAATTCACCAGTACATCGCGCATGAGAATGGCGCCCTCATCGTAAAGCGCCTGACGAAGATCGGGAAGTTTTAGCGCCTCTTCACAGAGGTGGTATTGGGTTAAGCGATGGGTGGTCATAGTGGACCCATCGCTGATTCTGCGCGGGAGCGCGTCAACACTTCACCCGAAAACTCACTCAAGCGCCATCCGGGAATCGACCATTCGCTCGGAAGGGGCTTTGTTGTGTCGACCCATCTACCATCCTTCATGATGCGCGTAATCGCACCGGGTCGCCCCAACACATCAAGGTCATCCAAGACATCGCCTTCCACTGCGATGAGATCAGCGAGATAACCTTCAGCCAGACAGCCAAGCGCGCCCTCTGCGCGCAGCGAGATCGCACCGTGCTGCGTCGCGCTCTGAATCGCCTCGAGCGCCGTCATGCCGAGATACGTCTGCAGAATCTTGAGCTCCCGGTAGTGCCAATGACCATACGGCGTCAAGGAAAACCCGCTCTCACTGCCGACCAAGATCGGCACACCTGCTTTGAAAACCTCGCTGAGGGTGTCGGCACTTTGGACGATTTCCTCGCGAAAAATCTCTTGGAGACGTGGGTCAGCCCCGATCGCGCTTCCGTAATCGGCCAAGTTCGCTTGGAAGGTAAAGGTCGGGACCAAAGGCACTCGATGATCAATCACCGCACGAACGGCGTGCTCATCCATATTGGTCGCGTGCAAGATCATGTCGAAACCAGCAAGCGCCGCATCGCGAACACTAGAAGCATTACGGCAATGACCAACCACGGGCACACCGAGTTGATGAGCTGTGTCGCACACCAGCTTTAGTTCATCGAGCGTCCAGGTTTGTATTTCCCCCTCGTGGCCATGCGGGCGAATAGGCATCCCGCTAACGTGCACCTTGATCCAGTCAACGCCCGTTTTAATTTGCCGATGAATTTCAGTCACGATTTCATCGCGCGTGTGGACAATCATGCCGTAACCTCGCCGACCACGGTCAGGAAGCAGACGACTGGCCGTGCCCCCTACACAGTTGATCAATACGTTGCCGCCAGTCGTCATCCTTGGGCCTTGAACCACACCCGCCTCTATGGCGTCTCGAAGGTCAACACCAACATCAAAAATACAATCGGCATCAAAGAGGCTGGTAAACCCTGCTCGCAACACTTTTTGCGCATTGACGGAAGCGACCAAGGCGCCTAGTCCTGCACGACGGTGAAAAAACAGCTCATCGTTTGACTGAGGCTCGTCAAACGTGACGTGACAATGGCTATCGATTAATCCAGGCATAACTGTGGCCCCAGCGACATCCACAACCTCTGCGCCCGGGCCGACTGCCTCGCGTACACGAGGCTCAGCACCTACCGACAAAATGCGGTTACCTTGTACAGCAATGGCTCCGTCAAACGGCGCTTGACCAGCGCCATCGATGACCCTCGCATTAATGATCAATTGAGTATTGTTGTCTTCCATGATGACTCTCTGACTTCAGTCGACTTGAAACTGCTATGAGTCTCGTCTCGCGGGAAATCGAATTCAACCCCGAGCTATTCAGTCTCAAGCTATTCAAGCCCATGCTGGAGCGCTTAAGACTTCTTTTGACCCTACCTTATCAATGCTTGATGCCATAGTGCGGGACTGCTAGGTTTTTACTGAGACTAGCGCTCGAATGCCAAGGAGGCCCTGTGAAAATCAACGTTAACGATCGCGTTCACGAGGTGACCGCCAGTGGCGATACGCCACTCCTTTGGGTGCTGCGAGACCACCTTCACTTAACAGGCACCAAATACGGTTGCGGATCGGGCCTCTGCGGCGCGTGCACGGTTCACATTAATGGGGTTCCTGTCAGGTCTTGCCTGCTGCCCATTGACCAAGTGAATGATCAGCAGGTGACGACCATCGAACATCTTGCTGATGCAGATGGCTCCCTCAGCCCAGTGCAAATGGCCTGGCTGGAGGCGGACGTCGCTCAATGTGGCTACTGTCAATCTGGTCAAATCATGGCCGCCGAGGCGTTACTAAAAACGAACCCCGACCCTAGCGATGAAGAAATTGATACCGCCATGCAAGGACACGTTTGTCGATGCGGAACCTACGAGCGAATCAGAGAGGCTATTCATATTGCTGCCAAA
>Ga0255757_10000828_pt1 | contig 30386 bp, 29 predicted proteins | sample 071ome_27_FD_179957 | JGI IMG/M metagenome (GOLD analysis project Ga0255757, IMG submission 179957) | Coastal salt marsh microbial communities from the Groves Creek Marsh, Skidaway Island, Georgia - 071409AT metaG (version 2) | ecosystem: Environmental > Aquatic > Marine > Intertidal zone >...
TATGGACGAACAAGGCCAGTTCCACATTGCGCATTACGATAGTGATAACGAAGATTTGCGCTATTCGACAGGTGTGCCAAACGGCCAATGGACCAGCGCAATCGTCGACGCCTCGGGCAACACTGGAAAGAATCCCTCCATCGCAGTTGACGCCGCAGGTGATTTACACATCGTCTACTCCAGTTGGTCAGGTTTTGATTTGAAGTACGCCACGCTCAAACCATCTTCCTCTCCTTCTTGGCAGAAAAGCAACATTCAAACTCAAGACATGGTGGGCGATTCAAACGCCATCTTCATCGACGAAAATGGAATAATCCACGTCGCCTACAATGACGATTCAAACGACGTGCTGAAGTACGCCACCAAATCAACGGGCGTTGTTGTCACTGACGAAATCACGGTTCAGTTCGGCCAACTTGGTGCGGTCACAGGTGATGTGCTGGACGACGAAACCATCCAACTGACGACGCCGGTGGTTGCCTCTCCTGGTGTGGTCGCCATCTCCCTCATCGATGAGAATGGCGATGAGCACACATTGGCACCTTCGTTCGAATTCATAGACCAAAATGACCTCGACGGTGACGGCGTAGCCAACGCTGATGACGACTGTCCCAATGACACAGGGACATCAACCCAAGACCAAACTGGATGCCCTGACGACGATGGTGACGGTTACAGCAATGCTGGCGATGCCTTCCCAAACGATGTCAACGAATGGGTGGACAGCGATAACGATGGGGTCGGCGACAATGCTGATGCCTTCCCTAACGATCCAACTGAGACGGCAGACTCCGACGGAGATGGTGTAGGTGACAACGGGGACGCCTTCCCGTTCAACGGATTTGAGCAATACGATTCCGACAGCGACGGGGTCGGCGACAACGCTGATGCTTTTCCCAACGACCCTTCGGAAACTCACGATACTGACGGCGATGGTGTGGGCGACAACGCCGACGCATTCCCCTTGAACGCATTTGAGCAACTCGATTCCGACAACGATGGGGTCGGTGACAACTCGGATGCCTTCCCCAATGATGCTTCAGAAACCCACGACACCGATGGTGATGGCGTGGGTGACAATTCTGATGCCTTCCCCAACGATGCTTCCGAGACATTGGACAGCGATGGCGATGGCGTGGGCGACAACGCCGATATGTTCCCCAACGACTCCAACGAGAGTGGTGACGGCGATGGCGATGGGGTCGGAGACAACACCGACCAATGTCTTAACACGGAAGCTGGAGCTGTAGTTGACGCCACAGGATGCTTAGTGGTCACCGATTCGGATGGCGATGGCGTGGCTGATGCTGAGGACCAGTGCCCGAACGAAAATGCCTCACAGGCCGACGATGACGGCGATGGCTGCCTCGACGACGATGACGGCGACGGTGTGCTCAACGACGACGACGAATGTCCCTTCACCGAACCAGAGGAAACCGTGTATGCTAATGGTTGCAGCGAGGGTCAACTTAGCGTACTTGATGACGACAATGATGGTGTCTCAAACCTCAATGACCTCTGTCCCGACACAAATGCAAATGTAAGCGTGGACAATACGGGCTGTGAAATAATTGCAAATGGAGATGAAGGTGTGTCGAGTTCGTTGCTCGATTCCTTCTTTTCAGGAGACGCCGACCCTGTCACCACCACAGTCGGTATTGGAGCCATCTTGATTGCGTTGTTTGGGCTGCTTCAAACCAATGCAGTAGCAGCTATGCTTCCTGAAACCTTCCGATGGGTGCAGGTGCTTCGTAACAACACCAAGTTGACTAAAGAAGAAGAAAACGAATTAACCTATCTGCAATCCCTCACTCAAGCCTACCACACCAACCCAGAAGAGTTGGCGGAGGAACTTGAGCAGTTACGAGGTGACTTGACAGCACGCTATACGAACAACGAGATCAAGCATCAAACTCGACAGAAACTCATGATCCTCATCGACGATCTGTTATCCTCCACGCCTGAGCAATTGAACCGAATCGCCCACAATGATGCCTACTTCGGACTCGCCGGTACCATCGATACCGATGATCGCACGCAGTTGCTGAACGAAAAATTGGCAATGACCGCTGCCAGTACTGGACCGACCGTTCCTCCTGCTTCACATCAGACTCAGAATGCTATCGAGCCCGCCATCACGGAGGTGGGCATGGTCAGAGACGACGGCTATGAGTGGATTAATTGGCCTGAAGGCAGCAATGATTGGTTCTACCGAAGAGCGCAATCAGGAACAAACTGGACCAAATGGCGATAATTATCTCAGCTGATTTGCTGATCCGCTTATGTGTGAACACAATTGATGTTTTTGGAGAATTTTGAGGCTGTTCGAAGTATTAACTTGTGATATGCCAAGCAAAAAGTTCTGATTCCTCCATCCACTCTAGATAGCTTTTCCAGTTGTGATCGTGTCTTAGTGTGTGAGGGTGGCCAAGAAGAATCAACCCACGTTTAGCACGAGTGATGGCGACATTTAATCGTCGGAAATCGGACAAAAATCCTACTTCGCCCTGCTCGTTTGCCCGTACACAAGAAAAGACAATGACTTCTTTTTCTCGACCTTGATATCCATCAACACTTTTTATCTCGAGGCCTTCAAATCGCCCCCCCTGTTCTCGTAACAGGTGCTCGTCAAAGAGTTCCTGCAAAAGACGGACTTGACCGTTGTAGGGGGAAATGACACCTATCTCTGATGGATGGATATCACCGGGTTCAACAAGATTTGAAACAATGGAATATACGAGTGCAGCCTCGTCCCGATTTCTCCGGCTTTTACCCTCTTCTTCAGTTTCTTCGACGCCTAAGACAGGCACGAATGCGATTGGTTTGTCCCAATTTGGCCATAGAAATCCAGCAGGGCACGGTCTTTCGTCACGTGAGCAGCCATCCAATAATCGATTTTCATAAAATCGGGCACTTGGGAATTCACGTATCGAAGGGTGCATTCTGTATTGCGTGGTGAGCATTTCGGTTTCGAGACCACATGCGAGCATTCTTTGGAACAATGAATGATTCAAACCTCCATCTTCTGCTCTTTTACTGATGACGGTCGGAGGTAATTGTTGTTGGTCACCGACGAGAATCAGTTGTCTTGACCCTTTAGAAATCGGGACAATGGAGGATGGCTCGGTTGCTTGAGTCGCCTCATCGATGAGAACGATGGGGAATCGACGGTCAGCAATGATATTGTGGCCGCAGCCAACAGTTGTCGCACAAACAACTTCAGCTTTGGATAACACATCGTCGATGACCTCGCGCTCGATTCTACGAATTTGTTGAAGAAGACTCCTTGAATCTCTGTGAGCCAAGCCTTTTTCTTTGCCTTTGAGGGAAGGCAATTCCCGATTGATTTGTCTGAAGTCATCTCTTAGGTCGTTCAATTCTTCTTGTCGATGATGGGCATCCACATGAGCATCCAATGTAGCATCGCGTAAATGGTCACGAACTTTGACTGGCCGACCAATTCTCAGTGCATTGATGCCCATGTCAAGTAAACCTTCGAGCAGATTGTCAACCGCAACATTTGACTCTGCGGTAGCAAGCACTGGTTGTCCGGAGGTTTGGGCGAGGTGAGATAGAATTCGGACTGCAGTGAATGTTTTTCCAGTTCCAGGAGGGCCTTGAATCAGCGTCAATCGACGATGAATTGCAGATTCAAATGCTCGCTGTTGGGATTCATTTAATCCAGCTTTCCAATCATTAGTGAGATTGTGTTTATTCTTTCCATGAATTTCAGGCGGTAATTCAGCACTTCCTTTCATATCGTGTACAGTGCCTAGAATAAGGTCCCGAAGCGGAGTTGAGATTTCGCGCTCAGACGAATGAAATGAGATGAGGGCTTGATGCATTCTGTCATGTGCAACTCGATTTGCTCCACGGTCAAGTCGCCAATACCCTTTCTTGAGGTCTTTCGGGCGTTCAGGAACGACGACACGAAGTCTGCTTCGATGTTGGTCGAGAACAACTCCCTCAACGATTTTTTCGTCCCACGGCCTCGTTCTTGAAATCAACACGATATCTCCGTTTGTAAATCGATGGTCGGGAAGAGGACTTCGTTTTGGATGTTCAAAAACAAGAATATCATCACCAAAAAATCGACCATTTGTTCGACAAGTCAAATCAAAGAGAGCATATCCTGACGATAGGAGTCGTTGCTTTGTCCATGTTTTCCAACGCTCTTCAACGAGTGCAACTTCGTCATCGAGTTCAATTCGGATGAGTTCGGTCATTCGTTCAAAATGGTCTTGACTCCGATGCCACCTCGGTGGCATTTCTTTATCCAAGTCAACCTTTTCTTGAGGGATTGGTGTGCTGTTGAGGCGACTCACCTTCCCCTTCTTCATATCGAAAGCCAAACCTCTTGACTTCATGAGCATATGCCCATGGATTGATGTTTCGTTTAATCGAAAGACCCGTATTCTTAAACAGGAATTCTTCCGCCGATGTAATTAGGTGGGTTGATGTTCAAGCGTAAAGCATCTTCATCATCAAAACACCTTCCTGGAATCCCTTGCCCTTATTGCGAATATGAAAATGACATTGGTGCAGAAGAATGTGTGCAGTGTTACTATCATTTATCAAAATCAGCAAGAATGCAACCAGTTTCAAACCCTACAACACCAAATAACGAGATTCTCGATATTCTTCTCTCCGATGGGTTGGATGAAGAAGAGCACGATGTCGCTGTTGAAGCCGTGCTCACCATGGACGACATGGTTGTTGATGTTGACCAGTACGCCATCGTTGATACAGATGAAGATGAAGCAGAGGAATTTTCGTTTTTGCCGGCCCAAGGACCCACATTAACTGAGACAGTTGAATCCGCACCTTATGTTGATGAAGAATTAACCAAAGATGATCTTCCCTCAGAAGTTGTTCAGTTTGAAATTGACTCACTCGACCCTCTCGAACAAGTTCCAGAACCGGTACACTCTGGTCGAGGGCACCTCTTTTCACCAGATGTGAGCGAAGCGCTTGACGAAGATTTGACTGAGATTATGCAGCCACCAGTCCAGCAAGAAGAGCCCGAACAACCTATCATTCAACCAAATCTCACAGGTTCTGAAAACATCGATGTACCTAACCTTGACGACCTCGACTTTGATACTCTTGACCTTGACATCGACGCACCGGCAATCGTTGAAGAACACCAAAAGGTAGTCGAAACGACACAAGAAATCATCGAAGAACCAATGACTGCTGAACAAGTCGACCGCACAGTTTCATCCGAAGAATATGAGCGAGAAACTCTTCCAGATTCGAGTCCAAAATTGGAGGCCCCTCCAGGAGAAACAATACCCAGGATTTGGCCTTGGCCGGCAGCAGAACCTTGGGACGATACCACTGTGGTAAGGGAGGTTGTTGCTATTATGGAGGCCATACAACACGGAAAATTCGATGTTGCTGCTCAATTACTCGATGCTCTTGGACCTCACCTCACAGTAAATCTTGATGTATTGCATCATATTTGTGTCGCACTACAATACATCAATCGAGTTGAGCACTCGAAGTGGGTCGCTGAAATGGCCAGTCGAGTCTATCCAGAACACCCATCAACAATTCAAGTCAAAACATTAATTCTCGGAGGTCAAGAACATGCAGACTCCAATCCTTGAAACTGTTCAAGGGTACCGGCTACAAGTCGCTGAAAGGAAGCACTTGACCCACTTGATGCAAGCATACAACGAGGACCCTGAATCAGCCCAATCTGCTCTGCCTTGGCTGGATACGAATCTGGACATTCATCGCCAATTTCGTGATATGTTGTTTGATATTGAACTAAAGTTTGATGACGATTCTATACACTTTTGGGCGATTTTTTCACAAGACGAAGAATTTGTTGGCATGGTCGGTCTTGGTGATGAATTACAACTCGATCGCTCAAATTACAATTTAGGTTATTGGGTCCGCAAATCATTCCGAAGAAAGGGTATAGCGAGAGCAGCCGTACAACGAATCTTTGAATGGCTTGAATCAAGAGAAAGGAGCACATTTGTCGAAATTGCGGTGCATCCACGAAACGCTGCGGGGGTCGCTACTGCAGAAACGATTTGCATTGCTTGGCAGGGAGACAGGATATCTGAATATTTTGGAATTGACGTTCGAGGTCGAACAGTCCCTCATTATCTGTTTGTTGTCCACCTTCCACGAGGTGAAAGCGATTGAACACATGGTTAACCGTTGATACCGATGACCTACGGCATTTGCCCATATACCAAGGCCACCCGACTCGGAGCAAAAAATCATATTCTGGAGGAAGTGACAACCTTTCGGAAACATTTCGTAGTGGATGGAGTGGATTTCTCAAATGGATGGATTCGCATGACTATGGCGTAACGCTTTTTGTGATCACTGACTTATTTGACAGTAAAGAATTTTGTGAATTGTTTGAGGATTTTCTGACATCATTTCCTGGACGTGCAACATTTGGCTGCCACGGACATTCACACAGAAGTTGGTCAGCATGGCCAAAAGATAATGCAGGATTTTCGAGGATGCTTGAAACCTCAATTGGCATACTTCATGAGAAAGCTGGAGCGTATTACCGCCCCTTCTTTCGAGCACCAAGTGGATACATCGCTCCATGGATGGCTCAAGTATTATCTGAGCACAAGATTGAACTCGATAGTTCAATCAACCCATCATGGTTGACAAAAAGAAAATCGTCAAGTTCCTGGCTTCAAGTTCAACAAGCAATGGACGAGCAAGGAATTCTTGAACGTGCGTGGTTGACCTCTTTTGGCCTACCATGCAACGGACCTGCATTGTTTCGATTCCCCTTATCGTTCAATTCTAAACGGGCTTGGAAAAAAACTCCAAGGCCGCTTTTACCTCATGAACTCGATGTTGTTTCGCAAAAAAAAGCCTCAATTGTCACATTGTATTGGCACATTCTAGATTTTTCTAGAGAAAAAGGAAAATGGAATCCTCCGTTACCTGAGATGTCTACGGATGTATGATGCGTTGATTTCATTCTGCGAGATCGACTCTTTCATGTTGAATATCCCACTTTTCTTTTGCTAAGTGAAACACACTCGAGTCCAATGTACCTTCTCGAACCAATGCTGAAAGAGCTGCAAGAGCAATAGACTCTCCATCAATTTCGAAGAATCGGCGTAGGGTCTCTCTCGTATCCGATCTTCCAAATCCATCTGTTCCAAGAACAGAATATGTTCCGGAAACCCATTGCCGAATCAAATCTGGAACCGCGGCAATGTTGTCTGAAACAGCGATGGTTGGAGCAGGATTTCCGAGGATTTTTTCCACCCATGATTGTTTTTGAGGTTCATGTGGGTGCAATCGATTCCATCGGTCGCATTCCATACCATCTCGCCGCAGTTCTCCGTATGAGGTGGCTGAATAGATTTCACAACGAACGCCATATTCTGCAAGTTTTTCAACAGCATCCAAAACTTGCAGCATAATTGGGCCCGAGCCAATCAATCGAACGATTGGGCCATCACCTTTTGGTGCTGGACGGAGAAGATAAATGCCTCGAATAATGCCCTCATCTGCATCCTTAGGTTTTGGCGGCATCGGATAATTTTCGTTGTATATTGCAATGTAGTGAACGAAATCATTTTTCAGTTCATACATATCTGTAATCCCATATTGAATGATGGTTGCCAACTCGTATGCAAACGCAGGGTCCCATGCTCGAATCGCTGGGTTGGTGTGTGCCATCAAAAGAGAGTGTCCGTCCTGATGTTGTAATCCTTCGCCGTTAAGCGTTGTTCTTCCAGATGTAGCACCCATCAGAAATCCGCGAGCACGTTGGTCTGTTGCAGACCAAATCAAATCTGCAACACGTTGGAATCCGAACATGGAGTAGAAGGTATAGAATGGAATGGTCGGAAATTCATGTGTCGAATAGGATGTTGCAGATGCGATAAATGTGGATGTTGCACCAGCTTCGTTGATTCCTTCTTCGAACAACTGTCCTTTACTCGATTCTTTGTACTTCATCAGAACATTGTGGTCAACAGGTTTGTACATCTGTCCTTCAGGGTGATAGATTCCGAATTCTGAAAACAGGGGGTCCATACCAAATGTTCTTGCTTCATCAGGAATGATTGGAACCACCTTTTCTCCAAAGCCTTTCACTTTCATCAGTGAACGCATAATACGAACAAAAGCCATCGTGGTTGAAACTTCTGCACCACCTTTGGTACCATCATTAAACTCAGAATAGACATCGCCAGCAGGCAAATCAATGGAGGAGGGGCCGGGTTTGCGAGATGGAAGGAACCCACCCAAATGTTTCCTTCGTGCCTTCGCATATTCGACAACTTCAGGAAAGTCTGATGCTTGAACGAATGGATAATCTTCAAGCTGCTTGTCTGTAAACGGAAGACTCATGTCGTCCCTCATCCATTTCATAGTTTCAATATCGGCCTTCTTCTTTTGATGGGTCGTGTTTCGACCGGCAAAACCGGGTCCTAAACCATAGCCTTTGATGGTTCGAATGATGACAACTGTTGGTGCTCCTTTGTGGTTCGTGGCTTGAGCATATGCAGAATAGAGTTTGATGAAATCATGGCCACCGACATTGTTGCATAAGAGTTCTAAGTCTTCGTCGGTCATTGATGAAACGAGGGCTGCCAAACTAGGCGTGTTGAACAGCTCCTTTCGGATTGTCGCTCCATCAGCGGTAAAAATACGCTGCTCATCACCATCAACCAATTGCTCTAGCCTCGCTGAGAGTTCACCATTTGTGTCTGCTTCAAACAATGGATCCCATTGAGTGCCCCACATGACTTTGATGACATTCCATCCAGCACCACGAAAACGCCCTTCTAATTCTTGAACAATCTTTGAATTGCCTCGCACCGGTCCATCCAAGCGTTGAAGATTACAATTCAGTGTCATGATGATGTTGTCGAGTCCTTCTCTTGCAGCCAAGGATAGTTGTGATAGCGATTCAGGTTCATCGGATTCCCCATCGCCCATCGTGTACCAAACGCGTGAAAGTGTCGTGTTGACAAGGCCACGTTGTTCGAGGTATTTGTTAAACCGTGCTTGATGAATGGCGGTCATAGCACCTAAGCCCATGCTCACAGTTGGGAACTCCCAAAAATCTGGCATTAATCTTGGATGTGGATACGAGGACAATCCATGACCAGCGACTTCCTGTCTGAAATTCTTAATGTGGTCTGCATCGAGTCGGCCTTCAAGCCAAGCACGAGCATATATCCCAGGAGAAGCGTGACCCTGCCAATACACATGGTCGCCACTATGTCCTCCTTCCTTTCCCCTGAAAAAGTGATTGAAGCCTACTTCCCAAGCATGTGAGGTCGATGCATAGGTCGAAATGTGGCCACCGATGCCATCGAAATCTTTGTTTGATTTTGTGACCATCATCATGGCGTTCCATCGAATAATATTGTGCAATTGTTGTTCAAGAGCGAGGTCTCCAGGGTACGGACTTTGTTCATCGATCGAGATGGTGTTTTGATATGCTGTCGTGGTAATGTCAATGTCGATATCATTGTGCTGTGCTTCGTCAACAGTTGCTTGTATGAGTCGTTTCGCTTCTGAAGCTCCTTGTTGTTTTGCGACAGCACGAATTGAATCTCGCCATTCTTGTTCTGCATGGGGGTCGGGGTTTGAAACCTTCTCCGTCACCTCATCCCACCTTGGTTACGCTACTGAGAGGGGGTTTTCAAATCTCTCTTTTCGATAACAATCAACTTTGATGTATTCCAATGAAACATCGTGTTTGCGTATATTCAACGACATGGATTAAAAAAAACAGTATTTTCATCAGGTCTGTTTATGTCCGATTGCTCTAGAATATCGCCTACAATTCTTGATGTTGTCTTTGTCAATTATGGCTTATCTTCACTCAGAACTAAACCCTCTTATTCGATCTTCAGTGCAGCCAATCGGTGCAGATATTGGGTTGCAGCGTACGGGCAAATCGACCCAATAATCCAAGCCATCAACCTGTGATGGGTAATCTGTAGATACTGAATGGGCGCCAACAAAAAAGGCCGCATCTTTTCTTGTTGTGTCATTGTTATCTGCCTCTCCATTTTCTGCATCATCTGCCCTACTTCGAACAATGTATCCCTCTTCAACCAATGCGACAATTTCGTCAGCATCGCCTACTGGATTAGTGTTTGAAAAAATCGCAGCTTCTCGTGTCCCTTTCGCTGACATCGTGAACATCGTTGCGCCTTCTAGATTGGGGTACATTGCATGATAATTTGCGCGTAAATCTCCCCCACCCAGCAGGATGAATATCGCTTTACCTCGACTATCATCTAACAGAGGCCATCCCTCAGTGGTTACAGCCGTTGACAAATCGGGATGGTCGCCTCTAACCTCGTCTGGAATAATTGTTTTATCACGTGGCCAATATTGATTCAACTCTGATTCGATGTCCTCAAGCATCTGTTGAAACTCCATGACCGTTGTTGAATCCATAGCCGTCCAAGTCCATTCTTTCGGTTCAATCCAAATCATGAGAGGGACGTGGTCTTGATTTAGATCTGACCACGTATTTAATACTCTAAGACAGGCGCCTAAAGTTTGACATGTTGTCTCTCGATCATATTGATTGTGATACACTTGTAATTCGCTTCCAGCACTCCACCATACGTCGATTTCGAATTGCCGCACATCGAATTCTTCAGCTTGAATATCCAGCGGTTCGTGGCTGTAATCGTAAGCTCGAATTGTTGGCCCAACTGGTTTCAGATGGTATGAATTGTGAGTGCCTTTAACCTGGATGTGATTAATTCGTAAAGGCTCTACTTCTGTTTCTTCATTTGGGATTTCAGCATCTGCTTCTTGTGAAATGCAACCGGAGAGGGGTATTAATGCTACAAGGGTGCAAATGAGAATTGCCATTGCCTTCATAGTTGACCTTTTTATTCTAATTGTTGTGAGTATTCAAACATTTCTTTGCGCTGCCAGCATCTGTGAAAATAACGGTTCCTTATGGATATGATTGAACCTCTGGTATAAATCCGATTTGAGAGCAAGACGTAAGCCATTTTTCATGACCTGAATGCATAATCTCACTTTTTCCAAGATTTTCTTCCACGCTGATTTCGAGCAGCGCCTCCTCTTGATTTCCGTTGATTTTTCGCCCACGTTTGACCTGGTTTGGGTCGCTCTTCCAAGGCTTTCTTTTCTGCGATTTTTGCAGAATCTTGCATTTCTTTCCACTGTCCACCAATGAGTTGAAGCAATTCCTCTTTTGTCGACGCACCGATATGTTCCTCTGCACCCTTTGCAGAAATCCAGAGCCGTCCTTCGTTCAAATGTGGTCGCTGAGGGTGAGAAACGCCTTCTTCACGCTTCATTTTTCGAATGCCGAGTCGCTTTGCTGCAGTTGCGAGACCCTCCAAATCGGGTTTAGAAACGGAGGCGTCCCGTGGAACTCTTCGGCCGCTACGTCTTGATGCCTTGCTATCGAAATAGCCCGGCCAAACACATAGTCTGTCAGGATTGTGTTCCACGAATATCCCTCACAGGACATTGCCCTTAAGGTTGATGAAACCTTATTCGATAAGAACGCCGTTGATGACGCCATCCTTTCCGGGGCGAGATGTGATTTTGACATTGCCTTTATCGGTTTCAATGACCGCCCCTTTCACGAGAATATTACGTCGGACATAGTTTGGGTCAGATTCGTTTTCGATAACTGTAAGAATTTTGCCAATGCTTGTCTTTCCGTTGGAACTGCTGATGTTGACGCTATCTGCAGACATGACGCGGACCATGGAGTTTCCACCTGTTTTCCTGTAGACTTTTCGCTTAGGATCACCAATGAGAGCAAATTGTTTCTCAGTTGATATTTCAAAGGCTCGTTTCTTACGAGCTTGAACAAGTCTACCGCCAGTCGATTTTCTTCCAGATATTCCGTGCCATTGTGCCATGAAGCCAACTCCTCAGCATCTTGCCCACAAACATGGGATATATGAAAGCAATCCTTACACACATGTTGCAATATATGAGGAAATAACTTCACCATCTTTCCAAAATAATTCAGCCTTGATGATATCACCAAGAGCCAATGGACCGACACCTTTTGGTGTTCCGGTAAAGAGGCAATCTCCCTCTTGAATGGGTGCCCACTCGTTGAGTGCTTCGACCTGTGCCTTTGGAGGTATGGACATGTTTTTTAGAAAATCTTGCTGAACGATTTCATCGTTTATCGTTAGACGTAAGCCGATGTTATGTTCTTCAAGATGTAATTCATCGAGGCTCACATTGCATTTGTATTCACTGCCAAGGAGAGCACTTGCCCTGAAACATTTTGCCCTAGCCCAAGGTAGTTTTTCGGCCTTGAGCAATTCTTGCTGCCTCCTGTTGGTGAGGTCAAGACCAATCATCAAATGACTCACACCTCCCGTTCCATCTAGTTTCAGAACACATTCTGTTTCGTAGTGGACATCATCGGGCATCGTAGATAACGGAATTTCATCTCCTGTATGGATACAATTCTCTGGTTTTGTAAAGAAGATGGCTTCGCTAGGAATTTCATTTCCAAGTTCTTTCGCGTGGGCATTGTATGTTCGAATTGTGCACCAAACTGCCATATCCATTGGATTTCAAGTTAATTCATGAAGAAAGCGGTGGGAAATTCTCAAAGTTCGCCGCCTAAAGCCTCCAACATGACCAAGGATTGGGTGTTAAAGAAACGTCGACCAGTCCGGAAAAAACAAGTCCGGCCGTATCTCTTGGAACTCGAAAATCACCTAGGGATTGACCTTTCCCTCGATCAAGCGTTTCTCGAACTCGGTGAATTTGGTCCTTGGACGATGGTCCTCGTTGACAAGGTGCCACTTGTCATGGAAGTTGAGGATGAAAATACAGAAAAGCAAGTCTTTCTCACACTCCGAGGATTCTTATTGCATCTTGAAGCACGACGATGGGTTGAGGTTGACCATGGAGCGATACCATTTTTGATGAACGGAGCAGATTGCATGGTTGCAGGGATTCAAGACGTGGATGAGGACATCAAGTTCGGAGACTTGGTCTGGATTCGTGATGAGGTGCACAAAAGACCACTAGCAATTGGACGAGCACTTTTCGAAGGTAAGAAATTAAAGACAGAATTAAAAGGGAAGGGAATTAAAACTCTACATTGGGTAGGTGACGACTTATGGGCTCTCGAGTGAAAATACAAATCAGCACGCTACTATTCTCCGTTTTCTTTCTCCTTTCTTGCACAATCTCAGCAAGTGCAGCAAGTCTCGAAGGAGGAAAAGATGTTAACCCAGAGAGTGATGATGTACCGTTCTCCATCGCTGAACGAACCACACCTTCGCAAGATTTCATCGAATGGACACTTTCGTTGCAAATGGATGAAGAGCCGATGCAGAATGGAACAACATTCGAAATCACCACTCAAATATGCCTTAACAATGGCGTTTGTGACCCTCCCGTTGTGATGGACCTTGATGGCGATACAACGGATGGCGTGTATTCTGTCTCTCTCAAGCCACCAACTGACCACACCTATGTGAACTGGCGAGTCAAAGCAATGTATGATGATGGATCAAACGATGTTTTCCCATATGGTGATTGGTACAAAACCTGGTCTACTTGTTGGTACAATGATGGTGAATATGGTGGCATTCATTCAACAAATGAGGGGTGTGATGTTCCAGCAGCCCTTGAGGACGAAGAAAGCTTGCTACCATATGTCTCAACAATCGCTGTCATTTCAATGATCGCGGGAGCATCTATCGTTTATGCTAGGCGATGATGTTCAAACAACCTAGAAAAGAACCGCTTTGAACGGTCACTCCAGTCAAAAAGTTCACCTTGGACACATTTCTTCTTCGAATTGATCAGTCCATTTGCTATGTCTGTGTATTCGAAATCAGAAGGAACGAGTGGAAACGATGTGCCAATAAATTCAAAGGATACGCCACCTTCATCAGAGGATTGGAATGTTCCGAGAACATGCTTAATGCCATTGTCTTTGTTTTCGAATTCAATCTTCTCTTTTTCCAAAAAAAGACGTATTGCTTCAAGGATGGCATCGTTTGACATCTCATCTTCCGAACCGTATGCCTCAAGAAAACCTAGTTCTGTAGAATTTTGTTCTATGAGATGGTCAAGGCCGCGGTCATCGTCTTGAATGGTCATAAGATCACCCCGTCAAAATTTGGAGATGTGTCCATCCAAGAACACGTGCGTTCGTAGCATCGCCAACGAGATTGAATGAGTTCTCCCAAGATTTTGATGAGCCCTGAATTTCTTCGGTCCATGATTTCGAAAAATCGACGGTCACGACGCCATCCAATTCATCGCTGAATTGAGAGAGGTCTAGGCCCAGAGCCTGACTTGGAAGTAAGATGAGATACCCTATCCGTGTATCTTGCTGCAATTCTCCATCGCTGGTGAATAACTTGTCAAATGCTTCGCTATGAATTCTCCCGTTTTGTCCATATTCTTCTTCGATAAAATCCAAAGAATGCGTTGGAGGAATTGCATTTCTGTCGTTCGCAGTCGAATCATCGTACACCCCTTTGTCCAATGTCGTACACGTGGTCGTGTCACCGTTTGTCTCCATCGAGAAAAGAACCCACCCCGCCGAGTTTTCCCCATTGACCCATGAGAGATTCCACTCTGTGTTGGTCGAATCAATTCGTTGATCTACAGCCCTCCAAATGTATCCCCCTTCATCGAGCGCCCCTTCCAAACCTTGCACATTTTGCAACGTTGGAATGCAATCAACGGCCTGTTGCAGGGAATGCATCCTCTTTGTTGAGTTATCTGGAAGATGAGTTTCACCGGTAGCGCCCCAGTCAAAGAGGTCCTCATCATCAGGTTTGAATGCATTTGCTTCTGGACGTAGATCATATCTCACACCGAGCTCGATGGCTTTGGTTCCGCGTTCAACAAATGTGCGTTCAAACACATGGTGAATTTCAAGTTCACCAGTTGGCAAAATAATGTCACCGATGAATTCGCCTTCTGCTGAGCACGTAACCGATGTGTCCGCGTCTGAATCGATGACGATGTCAACTCGTTGATGTGTCGCCCAAGGCGTAACTCCATCGAGCCACATGGTGATGGATGCCGATCCAAGACAGAAATCTTGCACTCTTTGATGAGTTGCAATCACTTTCCACATTTTTGTTGTCCCTATTGTGTCGGTGCCAAGAACTCTCCACGCCCAATCCTCACTTGTTCCAGAAGCACCTTCTGTTATGAGGTTGCTTCCGAAGAATTCGGCGAGTTCGACAGGTTGAGTGATTTGAATGAGACTCGGTGAGAACGCTGTGAGGTCACCAAGGATACCACCGACGCCGTAGGTAAACGCAGTACCTGAGAATTGGTCACCTAGAGAAATATCGAAATCAACTTGTGTTGCTAATGTGGTTTGACCTCGTAACTCGGTCCATGTTGTCACATCAATTTCTGCTGAACCCTCTCTTCCTTCTCCATCGGGGTCGCAACTCCCGCTTCCATCAAACAATGGATAGTACCGCTTTGCATCAAATTCCTGTAAATCATAGGTGTTCTCCGATTGAACGGTTAACCAATCGCCTCCATGTCCTCCTTTCATGCGAACTGCTCCGAGGCGGTCGAGACTCGATTGGGTCACGAGTTGGCTGCCGTCACCATTAACGATGGAAACTTCCCCAAGGCCACTAAAGTCTACCGAAATTTTGCAAATATCATCATCTGAGTTGAGTTGGTCGAGAACAAGTTCCACATACTCTCCAGTTGCAATAACAGAGCCATCCGATATTGTGTATGTCATTCTGTCACCATACCTGAGGTTGTCTGGCGTAAAAGCATCGAGCTGATTTTCGAGATAATACCATGCACCCGCGCTGAGAAGAATTAATGCTAGCACCGATGCGGCAACTTTTGGTCTTTGGATGATTTCCAAAAGTGTTGCAAGTTCTGCGTCGGGTTTTTGTTGTACAATTTCAATTTCGGTTGCAAGAGGATTTTCGGAGATATCATCAATGAGTTCAGCTTCAAACACTTCTGCTTCGAGAATTTCGTCTTCCTCATGTAGAGGTTCTTCCTCGACCTTCTCTTCTGTTGGTGTGATGGTTTCTTCATCCTCGAGCGATAATCCAAATTCTTCCTCGACTTTTTCTATCACGTCTTCAACCACCGTTTCCTCGATACCGAGGTCCGTTGGAGAAACACCGGACTCTAGCAGTCGCTCGACGAGGTCTGCTTTGTTTCCACTCGTTTTGAGATCATTGAGAATGCAAAGGGCCTTTAGTTTCGCCACGGTAAGTGGTGATGAAGGCGGTTCAGACATGGTGCGACCTCATGATGTGCTGACGCTCATTATCTTTCAATCATCACCTTTAATTGCGTCAAAGAATAGATTTTTTCGTGTTATTGTGATGCTTCGTATGGTATGTATTGCCCATGTTCGTTCAAAATATACGCTGTGGGTTCGTACGAACCATCAGGGTTCTTGATGTAATAATAGCCTTCACTAGTAGCTTCATAAACAGGAGCAGGAGCTTCTGGAGCAGTTTGAACTTCAACCTCTTCAACAGGTACTTCGGGGGAAGCAGAGGGCGTACCTGGTGGCCCTTCAGGGCCCGATGGCGGTGGGCCTGTTGGTCCGCTGCTCGGCGGAGGTCCGGATGGTCCCGCAGCAACAACAGAACTTACCGCAGCACCGAGAACTTGTTGTTCTATGGTGTTTGGGTCTTTTTCAAGAATTTCTCGATGAATTTTACCATTCTTTTGTGCACCAATGAACGCAAAAATAGACAATGCAAGGCAACAAAGTCCCACGATACCAAATACAGCTTGTAACTGCCAGATGCCCCCGTTCACGCTGAGAACAGCACGTCCATCGTCATCAGCTCCAGAAATTTGGATAACTGTTTCATTATTTTCCACCACCTCATTTGCTTCAACATACAAGATTTTTGCACAGTATTCGCCAGGGTCAACTTTGAAATCAAAACTAAGCATTTCTCCGGCAATGGCTTTTTTCATTTGAAATTGATATTCATGTGAACCACCTTCTCTTGCAAGAACTTCCTTGTCAGCCATGGCAGGAGATGTACAATCCTTTTCGTGAATGATATAGACGCCTACCTGCACATTTGGTTTTGCGGGCGGTTCAACGACTTCAACTTCTAGCGTGATTGGGACATCGAATACATCTTCGCCAGGAATAGGCAGCCCCATGAGCAGACCGAGATCTTTCTCGGCAGTACTAGAGAAATTATCGTCAACAGCACTAAACGGCCACGGGAACAGCGCGCCTGCAAAGAAAATAGCGGCAATCCCAAGGAACAAATACACATTCCATCGTGTGTTGCGAAGCACAGCTTCCCGGTCTTCTTTCGACATTTGTTCAAACAATTCTTCTTGCTCTTCTTCATCGACCAAGCCACCGACTTCTTCGTCTCCTTCGTCATCAGCCATGGGGGAAGGGTGGTACCATAGTTCTTCAAAGAAGCGATGAATCTATTTGAGGATGCAGAATTCCCAGAATAAACCGAATTTTTCAAAAATAGTAAGCGACCGTCAGTAACGCATGAGTCTTCGGCTTGCTATCATCAGCAGGGGTCCAAGGCTCTACAGTACCAAGCGAATTTTGCAAGAGGCCCGAGCACGAGGAATCGATGTAGAGGTATGTGACCCAATGAAGTTCACGTTGACAGTTTCGAATCAATCCATGGAAGTGCTGTACAAAGGCTCAAGATTTGAGTTCGATGCAGTCATCCCTAGAATAGGTCATTCCATCACAAAACACGGGGTTTCGATTTTGAATCATCTCGAACATCTCGGTGTTTGGACCGCAAATTCAAGCCAAGGAATTTTACACAGCAGAGATAAATTACATGCGTCTCAAATCATGGCAAGAAATCGTATTTCGGTGCCCACAACAGTGTATGTACGTGATATTTTTGATGTTGAGCATGCCATTGAACAAGTTGGCGGACTTCCGGTTGTCATCAAAGTGACACAAGGAACCCAGGGCGAAGGCGTCTTTTTGCGCCACACACAATATGAGGCGCGCAGCCTCGTTCAAGGGCTGCTTGTCACTGGACGGTCAGTCTTAATTCAGCAGTATATCGCTGAATCACACGGTCGAGATATACGTGCATTTGTCGTTGGAGACAAAGTCGTCGCTTGCATGCGTCGCCGAGCCCGAGGGAGAGAATTCAGGAGTAATTTCCATCTCAACGGAACCGTTGAACGAGTTGACCTTCCTCCTGAGTATGAGGAGGCGGCTTGTCGAGCAGCGAGAGTCTTAGGGCTCAACATCGCTGGTGTTGATTTGCTCGAGGGAAGGGATGGGCCACTCGTTCTTGAGGTCAATTCTTCTCCAGGTTTAGAGGGGATTGAGAAAGCGAGCGGTGTCAATGTTGCTGCTCATATCGTTGAGTATGCAATGGAAGAAACTGCATTTTCAGATGTGGATTTGGACCAACTTCTTCGAACCGTTCCGGGTGAAGGTGTGCTGTCGCTTCAACTTCGTAATCATCCCAAACTCGTCGGTCAACGAATTGAACAATTGTTCAAACCAGGAGCGAACATTCCTGTGTTCGCATTATCGCGAGAGAATCAGTTAATTTGGAATCCAACTCAAGAGATTCAACTTCGATATAATGACATTATCATTTGTTATGGCGATCTTTCTGAACTGAGAGCATCATTGCGTGCAGTTCTCGTCGACCTTCAAGAAGGGGTGGAGCCCCAAATCCGCTCAGATACTTCAGAAGTTCTGTGACTAGAAGCCCATGCCGCCCATGCCGCCCATGCCACCCATGTCAGGCATGCCTTCATTGGATTCTGGTTGGGGTTTGTCTGCGACAAGAGTTTCAGTGGTGAGAACGAGACCAGCAATAGATCCTGCATTTTGCAGGGCGTTGCGAGTGACCTTTACAGGATCGATAACACCCTGTTTGAAGAGGTCACCATATTCCCCGGATTTCGCATTGTATCCGAAATTGCCTTCTTCTTGCTCCAATTTTGATATGACCATTGCAGGTTCAAGGCCTGCATTTGCAACGATTTGTCGCAGTGGTGCACTAAGGGCTTCGCGAACAATTCTTGAGCCAAGTGCCTCATCCCCTTCGAGTGAGAGGTCATCGAGAACTGATACACTTCGATAAAGTGCAAGTCCTCCACCAGCCACGACACCTTCAGCCATTGCAGCTCGTGTTGCATTCAGTGCATCATCCACTCGTGCTTTTGTCTCCTTTGCTTCAGTTTCGGTTGCCGCACCAATCTTGAGGACAGCAACGCCAGAGCCAAGTTTCCCAACTCTTTTTTCGAGTTTTTCTTGGTCCCACTTTGAAGATGCAAGTTTTGCCTGTCCTCTGAGAAGTTCAACACGCTCCGCAACCAAATTTTCATCACCAGAACCTCCAATGATGGTGGTTTTGTTCTTTGTGACAATGATTTTGTTTGCTGAACCGAAGGCTTGAGGCCCATCAACTTGCAAATCTCCACCCTTATCTTTCGCTACGACAGTTCCACCTGTGAGCAATGCAATGTCTTCAAGAAGATCGCCTTGCTCGTCCCCAAATCCAGGAGCTTTTACAACACATGCTTTGAGAACTTTACCTGCAATGTTGATGACGAGTGTAGCGAGCGCCTGTCCCTCGACGTCTTTTGCAATAATCAGCAGCGGACGCTTTGATTGCATTGCGGCCTCGAGCGAAGGAATGAGTTCCTGTGGGCTTGAGATACTTTGGTCGGTCATCAGAATAAGCGGTTGGTCCAAAACTGCTTCCCTACGTTCTTGGTCGGTCACCATGTACGGGGAAATGTAGCCTTTATCGAATTCCATTCCGTCAACAACCTCGAGTTCAGTTTCCATTGATTTCGAATCTTCAACAGTGATGACGCCGTCTCTGCCAACTTTCTCGAATGCTTCAGCGATGAGTGCACCAATCGATGCATCGTTGTTTGATGCGATTGTTGCCACCTGGCGAATCATTTCGCTGCTATCAACTTCAATCGACTGCGATTTGAGATGCTCAACAACTGCTTGCACCGCTTTATCAAAACCTGATTTCAAAGCGACTGGACTTGCCCCGGCGGCAACATTTCTCATACCTGCATGGACAAGAGCCTGTGTCATAACAGAAGCCGTGGACGTTCCATCGCCAGCATTATCTTGTGTTTTGGATGCAACTTCTTGGATAAGCTTCGCACCCATGTTTGCAAAGGGGTCTTCGAGTTCAATGTCTTTTGCAATCGTTACCCCATCGTTGATAATCGTAGGGCTACCCCACGATTTTTCAAGGACAACGGTCCTCGCTGCAGGCCCCAAGGTCACTTTGACAGCATCGGCTACAGTGTCGATTCCTTCGACCAATTTTTTTCTCGCTTCGTCTCCATATACTATGATTTTCGCCATTTTTCATCACCTCATTCGTTTATTTTTGCCTGTAAGTCTTCCTCTTTGATCAGTAAATATTCAATCCCAAGCCATTCGATACTGGTGCCACCAAACGACCTGTGGATGACTTTGTCGCCAACCTTCACATGCTCAACATCTGGCCCAACTGCTAGGATTGTTCCGATGTTCATCTTATCTCTGGCTTCTTCAGGTAACAATAACCCAGATACCGTTTTCTCAGGTGCAATTTCCTTCTCGAGCAGGACCATGGCTGCAAGTGGTTCAATTCCTATTGTCATAATCATCACCGTTCACTACTGAACTAGTGGTTGTGTAGTGGAGGGGTTATTTCAACCTTACGAGAAAAAATCTAGATAGAAATTCAAAGAGGATTTTTCTCTTGTTTTTCGATGGTTTCATTAAGGAGTGAAGTGTACTGCTGCATGTCCAATGGACATGGGATGCACACTCACATCGGTGAGCAGGCGGTGACGCCAATGAACGAGAAAGACGCGCGAATGCCTCAACCAATGGCTCGAAGGCCGAGCCAACATCGCGATAGTCAAGATGCAAAACAATCCCGACTCGATAATGAGCCACGCCAACTTCCTGCGAGGTTGTTGCACATTCAACATCTCCCTTGGATACAATGTTACGAGCAGCAACTTCGGACCGAAAACAAATCGGAAAACACTCAAAAATCTTATTTTTATGGCCTCCGTTCACTTGTCGAATCAGTTTTACCAGACGAAAAAATCTTGACTCAACAAGAATATGAATCCATGAGCCTTGGTGAACTCGTTGATCGTCTTGAACCCATGAATGGACGAATCGATGTTTGGGTTCATTCGCTTCACAGTTTAAAGCCCTCAACATTCAATGCACGCCTAGCAGCTGCGCGACATCTCATCAAGTGGCTTGGTCATCGTTGGCCAGACCATCTTTTGCGTTCTCGAGTTGGAAAGCGGTTACCGAGAACACTCACAAAACGCGAATTAAGCGATGTTATCGAAGCGGCGAGGGACAGTGAAAATCCAAATGCCGACCTCATTGTCACCCTCATGCTCGACACAGGCCTTAGGGTAAGTGAGGTATGTGCACTCAATGTTACAGACATTGATATCGAGGATTCATCAGCGCGAGTCATTGGCGGAAAGGGAGACAAAGATCGCTTGGTTCTTTTTACACAACGAACCTTGTCAGCAATTCAAAAATGGTTGCCAATCCGGGAGACGTTTGCATCAAAAAGTCAAGATTCTTTAGTTGTGAACCGATTCGGACGGCGACTAAATTCAAGGGCGATTCAAAGGATTATGGATGCACTCTCAGCAGAAATTGGCCTTCCTCAAGGCAGACTAACACCACACGTCCTCCGACACAATTTTGCAACAGGCCTCCTCGAACGAGGTGCAGATTTAGTTTCAATTCAGCGATTAATGGGCCATGCAACCATCGCAACCACCCGTGTATATCTCGAAATATCAGACCAAACGTTGCGGGAAGTCTATCACCGTGCTCAATCAATGAGAGCTCTTGAAGAGCGAGATGACGAACACCATTTGTCGGTATTGGATGAAACATCCACGATCCTATCAGATGATGAAGAATAAGTTCCTACGACGAAGATTTTGTTCTCTTTTGAATCTTTGAAGGCCCAGTCCAGTCTTTGTTCGCTTGAACATCCTGTCCGAAATGGCCTTCAATTGGACAAAATTTGCCAGAGCGGCATCTTGAGCAGTTGCCCTTCGGTGGAACCTCAACATTCTTCCGAAGTCGGCCATATTTCCGTCTTGGCATGCTCATCTCTTCTTCAAGATAGTCTTCTAACCTATCGGTTCACGAGGTAAAGAATTTATTTTTTTCCTATTTATGTAAAAAATCATTGAAAAAGTGATTTTTTGAGGTAACCTTCTTATTCTTTCAAGTTGTTTACGTAACATGTCCGGAAGTAGTATAGCACACGACGAGTTTTTGGAATCAATTGCTGGAATTGATGTGAACAATGATGGAAAAGTGGTTGCACTCATCATTTGTGGAAATTCAAAATTTTACAATTATGGATGGCTGGAGGAGCAGTTGGAACAATGGGTAAAATTCAACGGATATCCAGATGTTGTCATCTTAGGGGGCGCAAGTGGTGTAGATGTTTTGGCTGAACGCTGGGCTGATAACAATAACATTGCATTGCGCGTGTTCACGGAAATGTGGGCATCACCTCGTCCAAATCAAGTCGAAGACTCCGGTCGACCTGAAGCAACAGATGCCATGGGACAAGTCATGATTCGCTACGCAACTCATATGCTTGCGTTTCCAGGGCCAAAATCGAAATGGACTCGAAGAATGATTGAAATCGCTACTGAACAGGGCGTTAACACAGTTGTGATCGAATTACCGATGAAGAGCGATGGCTGATGAAAAAGACTGATTATTCTTTTTTCTTAAACCAAGGCATGTCTTGAACGCTTCGAGGAATTGAAATGTTCTTCCCTTTTCTATCTTGAGATGCCTTTTGCTTGAGGGAAGCAGCAGATTGCTTTGTCGTTTCAACAACTTTCTTCGCTGCTTGTTTTGATGAGGCTACAGCTTTACTCGATACATCTGATGTTTTTTTAGCTGCATTTTTGGCTGCGTCTTTGGTTTTATTAGCGGCATTTTTCGTTGTTTTCTTTGCTGAGGAACCAGCAGCCTTTGCGACAGTTTTCGACTTGCTTGCAAGTTTAGCAACTCCAATGATTTTTTTCGCGGTCGAGGCAGCGATTCCAGCGGTCTCAAGAGATTTCTGTGAGGCTTTTGCAAGTCCATCAACAGTTGTAATTTTAGCTGCTTTCAATTTCTTTATTGTTGCAGGTCCAACGCCTTCTAATGAATCAAGTCCAGTTTTTTTCTCACCTTTTGTCATTCCGCACCGTTATACGCATGCTTCAACACTAATTTGAACTCTTTGTCAACATTCAATCAACCTTATCGACGAATTGATGAGGGGATGACCACAAGATTCGCCTATGGGAATTGCTCTTGATGACCACGCCATTCAATTGGTGGCACAGGTTCGAAAAGCATCCTCAGAACATAGGGTTGACACCCAATCAGGTTTGTTGCGAGGCCAGAATTTTCCAAAACCGAACAAAGTTGTCTACTTGGGTGATATAGCAAAAGCTGTTCTTACATGCCTTGATTTACCTGAAACACCGAGATTCATTGAAATGCCTGAATATAACGAGCAAAAGTGGAAATTCATAACACGGAGTGGAGATGTTGAGGTAACAATCACCTCCCGACCATATTGGTTTTTTGGACTGTTCACTTCTGGATACCTCAATATCCTTGAATTCAAAGGTGATTTTTCAGTGTGCACGAGAATCATTTTTGACATCATTTCTGTCTTGCCTCAACCACCTTGGGAAATGTCGCACATACGTTCCTATGATTCATTTGCAAGAAATCAAGAGCTCCCTTCCTTCGATGAGAATGCAAAAAAATGGAAAAGATATGAAGAGCATGCATCTGAAGAATTGACAGAAGCAATTGAACATATTCAAGTGAGAGTACATCAAAGCAAAAGCATAAGCCGAGAAGAAACTGAATTCATTGAAACGGAGTTATCGTTTGCTCGAAAATCATTAATGGATCGAAATGCTCCGGCAGTTGAAAGAGCCCTTTCTCGTATCGAAGCAATGATGATATCTTCGCAATTGGGAAATCATACAAAAGAATCGATGGACTCCGAAACAGAAACAATACTCTTCGACGAAGTTCCATTTGTCGATTATTCCAACGACCTCACCACATCAGACGAGTGAGAGTTTCACAATGTTTTCATAAAGGGGTGTCGAATCCGAGGAGTTGATTGACATGGCGAAGAAGAAGGATAGCGGTGGTATTCAGCAAGCCGCAGGTTTAATTCGATATTTCGATGAAGAATCGGAGGATTCTTGGAAAATTTCACCGACAAAGGTCTACATGGCCTGCATTCTATTGGGTGGTTTCTTTTATCTTGTTAATGAAGGGGTTGTCCAAGCAATCATGGACATCTTTTCCTGATTATATTGATTCGACGAGGACAATTTTTCCTTCTTGCTCAGCAATCTTTCCTGCAACAAAGAGAGCAGTATCCAAATCCCTCGTTGCTCCAAGCGTTTTCGATTCTAACCCGATTTTCAAAACCAATTTGTGCTTCAAATCTTTGAAGAGGTTTCCGTCAATTTTCTCAAAGACCCAATGGTCATTCTCGATTCGAATGAGTGGTGGGATTTGAAGCTGCCCCATCATTTCAGATGTCGTTTTTTGCGTTCGCTGTTTCAATGTTTTCAAATCTTCAAGCGGGTTCCACGAAGTTCGCGGATGGCCGTTGAGAATTGTGTACTGGCGTAAATTCGTCCTTCTGTTTGAATTCAAAGGGTCCCATCCCCTGAAATCTTTCGATTTCATTTTATGTGTGGGATTGAAGACATATAAGTGCCGCGCTGAAGAATGTCATTTTTTTGCGATTTTAGATGTTCATTTTTGAAATCAACGACTCCGAAAAAATCCAATAAACAGCACCAACGATGCTCCAGAGAATCAATAATCCAGCACTATCCATTCCCAAACCCTGTGCTGAAATAAAGCCGGTGAGAATGATGAGTGAAAGACACACACCTGACGCTGTCTTTTTCTTCTGAAGTTTCATTTCTCCAAAGAATTGACTTGAAATGGTACCGAAACACAGGCCGACAAAAATTGAAACAAACAATATCGCATTATCACTGAAGAAAAGTGTTAACGGCATCGAGAACAACAATATCGTTCTAAACCACCACAATTCAGGCGACTTTGCTGTATCAAATCCAAGGGGTGGCAAACCCATTGCAACAATTCCACAAAAAAATACCCAAGAAAAAATTGTCATGGTGAAGATAAACAATTGAAGTCTTGAGAGTTCAAACTGACCTACATTAAAGGTCGTCAATGCTGATAGTGTGTAGACACAAAGTGTCCCGATGACAATCATCAGTAATTGCTTGCCAGTATGTTGATTGGAGATATGGCGATCAATTTTTTTCCAAATCGATACAGTCGTTGTGCACACGAGAAGATAAAGTGAAACAACAAAGAATGCGAATTCTTTGTAGACGATGTTACGATGATTTCTCAGGAGTTGTTCGTCAAACTCTTTCAAGCAAAGAAATGAAACCACCAACAACACAATAGCCTTTAGGCGTGCATTTCGAACGAGGATATTGAATTCATCAGCAGCGTGTTGTATGCTGTATGCTGTCCAAATTTCACCGGCAAAACATAAACTCAATCCTGAGATGATCGCAAATATTAGAACATACCATGATGGCAGAGTTTCAAAAATAGTCTCGCTAAATTCAATTGTTTTTGGAAGATACATTTCGTCAGGAAAGAGGGGGATGGCTAGAATGACCATCCAGAAACCTGCATGTCGCATCATACGATATCTGAATTCTTGACGAAGGCGAACATCCAACTTGCGAAGGCTGGGGAGCTGATGGGAATAAAATGAAAAAACAAGGAACAAGAGAAGTCCAAATTCAACAGCACCTTGGCCATTGAGGGCGAGTTGAAGACGCTCAAAACTTGTGGATTCAGGTGTTAAGTATTGGGCAACTTCTAATCTCAATTTCTGTAATGTGAGGGCGTCGTATATTCGGTCAAAAAGGAGGATAGAAACCGAAAGAATTGGCATCAAGGCAACAACATTTCGTCCATTTCGAAGCAAGGACGTGTTGTTTGTTGCATTGAATGCATCATCAACACGTTCGATGACAACCCATATGAGCCCAGAGAAAAGAGAAAATGCAACAATCCATGGTGCATGTTCTCCGAGCATGTAATGAGCAGGAGGTGTAAGTTTTCATTATGGCGGATTCAAAATAGAAGAACTCCTTCACCTTGTATTGTGGCTCGTGAGATATTGAATGAAAGTGAAATCATTTCGGTTTCGCAAGATTCTCTTCTTGCAAAATATGTGGGGCACTTTCATTCAAATCAAAACACATGGCTAACTTCCTCGATTGAACGCCTTCCCGAAACATTGCGTGTTCACGAAAGTAGAATTGACAGTTCTTGGACAAAAGATTTGATTGAATCCTTTGGTGGAGAGAGAGTCGAATGGTTGCCAAACATTCAAGCGTATACATTACCATTTTCTCGAGGAAAAAGCGAGGATGAATTCGTGCGACAGAGTCTACGGTCCTTGCATGAAACCGGTCGAATCACGAGGCAAGAAGTAGCAAGCATGGTGCCCACAGAATGTATCGACTACTCCGATGACATGATTATCCTCGATATGTGTGCATCACCTGGTTCGAAGACAACACAACTTGCTGAACATTTATTTCCAAATGGAGCCGTCATAGCAAATGAACCATCTTCAGGTCGTTTAAACACCTTGTCGAGCAACAGAAGCCGAGCGGGTTTATACAATATTGTTGTTACAAAGCATGATGGACGACATTTTCCAAACATTCCGCAACCAGGTTTTGATGCAATCGTTGTTGATGCGCCATGTACTGGTTCGGCAACCACGAGGAAAAATCCCGAAGTATGGTCGAAATGGTCACCAACTGACGGTAAAAGTATGTTTAAACTTCAAGTAAATTTGTTGAATCGGGCGAGTTCTTTGCTGAGGGAACAGGGGCAACTTGTATACTCGACATGTAGCATTGACCCGATTGAGAATGAAGCAGTCGTTGCAGAGTTTCTCCGATCAAATCCTAATTTTTCCATAGTGGAAAACATCACGGAGTATTTCGGTCAGCATGTCTTTGAATCTGGAAAACGAACTTGGCCTTTGTTGGACAATACTTGTTCGTCAGTTCTTTCCCCAGAACAATGGCTAGAAACAAGACATTCACGAGTTGAAATGTTGCCGCCAAAAGAAGATTACATCGACCTCGCAGGAAGGCGAACGAGCCCAAAACAAGAAACTGAAATTCAGCAATCGCTCGAGCATTGTCTACGTTTGTGGCCAGAATCAAAGAATACTGGAGGATTTTTTGTTGCTAAATTTGTTAAAAATTCAACCAACATACCAATGCAACCTCCTCCTCCCCGAACAATCGAACCTAGGGATGATGATGATTTCATTCATCTTCCAGACCTTCCTTCCGGACTTTTGTTCAATCACGAAAAGGCCGATGAATCGCTTTGGTCAAGGGGCAAAAAAATCATGATTTCACCCAAAGTCATTCAATCACGATTACACGCTCCACCATCTCGAAATTCAAAAAACGCTGAATACCCTAAACATAGGTTTGCTCCGCTGCGTGTTATTCATCTTGGCTCCCCAATTTTTGTTGAAAAGAAAGGCGTATGGAGGTTAAGGCATGAAGGTGTGGTTCAATTCCCTGACAAACATCTCTCATCTTCTGTAAAAATTTCAATTGAACTTGCAAGAGATTTGTTGCTTGATGGTCAAATCGCAATTGAGGATGTACCATTTGATGTTACCAATTTGAAGAAAGGACCAATCCTTCTCATTGTAGATACTGAACAATTCCCAATATACATCTCAGCATGGATTGGACAAAAATTGACCCCAATGGTGAGTCAACCCGAACAGAACATCATGTTACAGCAACTTAAGTCAAAATTAGATGAGGTCGAACAATGAAAAAAGTCATTCTCTTCCTTCTTTTCTTGATGATGTCAATACCTTTAGTTTCAGCTTCAGATGGTATTATCGCTGAGTCTTCGCTTCCATCAAATCAACATCAATATCTCGTTGAACAATTTCAACCAGTCAATCGAACGTTACCTTCTCACTACAATTCGTCCACCGTTGTCATGAATTGGTGGTTATGGAGCGATGAGACGGGGTCAAATTGGCCCGATGATGATGCTATAGCGAGGACGGATATCTTGAACATTGATAGAAGTCAAGAACTCATGACCAATGGTGAAATTCGAATCAACACCCAAATGAGTCAACCAATTCCAAATATTCAACTCGTTGAAATTGAAGGAATCGTCTCGCTTGTCCGATTAGATGAAGGGGTCGCCGTTGTGTTTAATCTTGCGATTACGCCTCAAGCGAATCTATCCCTTAACACAATGATGTATCTCGTCCTCACCAACAATTACGCAGTCGACCATCATGGCAGACAACTCGACCATCTCGTGGTTGAATTTAAACCGGAAATTGGCTTTTCAAATCAAGAAGGAAACACGACATTCAGTCAATATATCCTCGAACCAGACCACCTTCTTGCTGCAGGTGTTGATTTCGAAGAACAATCGAAAGGTTGGGCATACACTGTTGCTTTTATTGGCGATGATCCACGAACAAATGAAACTTGCTTGCTTAGCCTGTATCATTCGAACTTACCGAATGAAACATCCTCACTAAAACTTAGCTCCGCCTTGTTCCCAATGTTGATTTTCATTTTCTCCAGTATCATTTTTTATGGTATTATTCAAAACTCTTTCAAAAGAGATGAATTGATTCCAAAATTGTCAGCTCATTGGAATGGAGAAATCTTGCATCTCTCTATTTTAAACGGTAAAGATTCGGCTACAATACTATCTTGGTCAGTCGAACAGCCATGGAACTTTAAACAAAAGCCAGCAACAATTCAACTGTCTTCACGTCAACAAAAAACATTCAAACTCACCTTCAAATCAATGCATGAAGAACGGTTAAAAATTTCAATACGATTAGAAATTGAATCCTTGGGGGTGTGGAAGCAACAATTGTCGATAGAATCGCCTCATTATGTTCAAGATGCACTAGCGAAGTCTTGAAATTAAAGAAATCAACGACATCAGATTATGAGCGGTAGTCTCGATAACATCGATATCGATTTACTCAAAGCCTTACAGATCGATGCCCGACGCAGTCAACGAGACCTTGCAAAAGAAGTAGGCGTTTCTCAAGGGACAGTTGCAAATCGTCTTCGAAAGTTGGAGGATGACGGGATTATTTTGGGCTATCAAGTGAAAGTCAACCCAGAAAAAATCGGATATGGAATGACGATTATGGCAGGATTGCGAATCGTGAAGGGGAAAATGATTGAAGTCCAGCACAAAATTTCCTCTGACCCTCGAGTTTTTGCAGTGTATGACGTAACAGGCGACTGGGATTCAATAGTCTTAGCACGAGTCAAAAATAGACAAGATCTCGATAACCTCACAAAAACGGTTTTCACGCTCGAAGGGGTAGCAAGGTCATTCACACATGTGGTCTTGAATACGGTAAAAGAAGATGCTCATGCATTTGAATTTGAGTGATCTTACAACATGTCCGCTTGTTCTATTTTTTCTAAAATGAGGTCCAAAAATCCAGACATGCCTTCCACGGTTGTTGTGATTGAAAAGAGATACTTCATGAGCGTTTTTCGAAGATTTTCATCAAATCGAAAATCAAGAGACTCGAAATTTGTTCTACAAATTTTTTGCAATCTACCCCCTGTTCTGTCCCAATCCATCAGAAGATACAGATTGAAACCGACTGTATTCCGTGGTATTCCATATTCTTCTACGAGTCTAACAATCACTACATCAAGGGGTTGCCCTCGATGAATTCGCTCAATAGGTCCACGAAAACCCAACTTTCGAAGCGTTTCAACATCCCTCTTACCCTCCACTAGAATAGGGATGCTATGCAATTCGTTGTTTCTGCGCGCCTCAGCGAGTGCTTGACCTGCTTCGTCCCAACGTTCATCGTCAAAACGTTGACCTCGCATCATATTGAGTAGAGGATTGACGTTTACAAATAATGTCCTTTCATCAGTTAAGACGGTCGTTCGCTGGTATTTTTCCGCAAAAGAAAACAAGAAGAAATTTTTCAAAATCGTAATCTTTCATTGATGGTAAAAATCGAATGACGGCGAGACATTACTCCAATTGCAAAGAATGGCCTCTCCCAAACCCCAATCAACAAATGCTTAAGTCCATCCGCCACGGCGGTTCGGTTGGTGAGTGCATGGTTGCACGAGACACAGTCTTCGCAGTTCTTTACGAGAAGTTCATGTTTTGGTCTATTATCGTGGGTATCTTTACGTTTGGTTGGCTCTTTTTAGCCATCTTGAGATATCGTGACGGTGTCGAGCCTGACACCACTCAA
>Ga0255757_10000829_pt1 | contig 30386 bp, 25 predicted proteins | sample 071ome_27_FD_179957 | JGI IMG/M metagenome (GOLD analysis project Ga0255757, IMG submission 179957) | Coastal salt marsh microbial communities from the Groves Creek Marsh, Skidaway Island, Georgia - 071409AT metaG (version 2) | ecosystem: Environmental > Aquatic > Marine > Intertidal zone >...
TTTTGTCCACTACGACACTCGCCAGCCAGACTGGGGGCTGCGCCCACACACGGATTACGGGTTTGTCACTATCCTCGATGCCAGTGCTCCCGGTCTTCAGGTCGGGGTCGATGATCACTTCGTGGATGTCCCCGTGCTCCCCGGTCATCTGGTGATCAACTTTGGCGAAGCACTGGCCTTTATCACTGCCCATGCAGATCGCACGGTGGGGGCGGTGGTACACCGAGTGCTGAGCCAACAATCCACCGACCCGATCCGCCATGGCATTGTGTACTTTGCCAACCCAGCCCTCGACGGCATGCTCTGGCAATTTGACGCGTCAGGAGAAGAGCAGGGCAGTTCTTCGGTGGACGACTTATTCGCCCTCCTTGAGAAAAACCTGACGCAATAGGCTTTATCTACCATACCTCGTTGAGACTGATTGCTGGTGCCAATGGGGTGTGGCCCAATAGGCTAACGATGATGGGATTCGTGCGTCGCAATGGGCGGCTCACCCATGACGTGCGTATATTTAGCGGACAAACGCCTGATCACCTGCCGGTATCTATCCAGTAGCGCGCCTATACCTCGCCAATCTGGTACCGCCCTTGGTCCTCTGAATTAAATCAAACAGATCGGTAGCGTGAGCCAACAAGAGGCCTTTTTTAGAGATTTTTCAATCTCGCTAGGGCCAAGCGGATCCATCTAGCGCTGGCGCTTAGCCTGCGGGTTATAGCCGCTGGCGTGGCCCATGGGTCGCAGCTTAGTGACGGGTGCACAATGGCACAAAACCGCTTCGAATCACGCCATGGACGATCAACATCAACATCCGCTATTGGTACAACGTGATCACGACGACGAATCGCGTCAACAATTCGCCCGCAGTTTACGGGCGCACCTGTTTAACGAAGTACAACCCGGTGTTTACCATCTCGTAGGTGCGAAGGCAGCGACGGAAGGGCCGATCACAGACCGGCATCAAGTCCGCGAAATGATCGCCAACCATCCCTACTATCGATCGATCTGGCCCTCTAACAGCAACCCCATCCGGCCTTACATTAGAGATCGCGCCCAGTATGAATATCGCCACCTTAGGTGCTGTCTGGCTGGCGCCTCGGCGCCGCCCTCTGAAAAGCCTCGAGTGTCAGGCAATGCGTGTTGATGGCGGCTAACTTGGGGTAGGGCCCGAGTTCGATGCCAAACCGGTTGGCATTGTAGAGCTGTGGGATCAGACAGACATCGGCCAGTGATACGGAGTCACCCATGCAAAATGCGCCTGACTTTGAGGCGACGAGTGCCTCGATCGCCTCAAAGCCGCGAGACATCCATCGGCGGTACCAGTGCGCAATGGTATCTTGATCTGCACCAAATTCGCTTTTGAGATGATTGGTGACAGACAGATTGCAGATTGGGTGAATGTCGCATGCAATCACGTTAACAATCGCGCGCACTTTGGCGCGAGCGATCTTATCAGTCGGCAATAAAGCTGGGCTGGGGTATTGCTCTTCAAGCCACTCCAGAATGGCGACCGATTGCGTAAGTACCTCTTCGGAGTCGAGCTGCAGTGTGGGAACGAGTCCAATAGGATTTAGCGACCGGTAGTGATCTTCTATTTGTTCCGATTTCACGAGATTGACTGCCATGTAGTCGTAGTCGAGACCTTTAAGACCGAGGGCAATTCTGAGGCGATAGGCCGCCGACGATCTGAAGTAGGAGTAAAGCTTCATGTATCAGTCAATCGCCGGCGTGTATTGCACTACGCGCTGGTCGATTCTTCCGAAAATCGACTGCCCTTCATCGTCCAACATCTCGATTTCGATGCGATCACCAAATGACATAAAGGGTGTGTGCGGTGCTCCATCTGCGATGGTCTCGAGGCAGCGGACTTCAGCGAGGCAACAGGAGCCGTGTTCGCTGCCCGCGTTGGATACCGTACCTGAACCGACAACGGTGCCTGTCATGAGGTCGCGTGATTTCGCGCAGTGAGCAATCAACGTGCAAAAGTCGAAGGTCATGTCGACGCCGGCATTTGGCGCGCCCACCAATGTGCCGTTGAGGGTGGCGCGTAAGGGCAAATGTAATTTTGCCCCATCCCAAGCCTCGCCCAACTCATCGGGAGTGACAACGACCGGGCTGAAACTGGTCCAGGGTTTCGACTGATAAAAACCGAACTGTTTGGCAAGCTCTCCAGGGATCAAATTACGCAGAGAGACATCATTGACCAGCCCAATTAGTTGGATGTGTTTAGATGCCTGCTCAGGTGAAATGCCAGCGGGTACATCGTCAGTGATGACGATCACTTCCGCTTCGAAATCGATTCCCCAGGCTTCACACTCGACCGGGACATCATCGGTTGGACCCAAAAACGCGTCTGAAGCGCCCATGTAGACCAGTGGGTCGGACCAGAATGATTCGGGTAGCTCAGCGCCGCGCGCCTTTCTCACCAATTCCACGTGTGTCACATATGCACTGCCATCAGCCCAGTGGTAAGCCCTGGGTAGCGGGGCGTCACAATATGCCGGGTCAAATGCAAAACTCGCTACCATTTCCCCCGTATTGAGTTGCTCATAAAGTCGTGTGAGTTCAGCAGACACCTTACTCCAGCAATCGAGTGCCGATTGCATTGTGGGTGCAATGGAAGAAGCCTCAACGGCGCGGGTCAGATCGCGGGAAACCACAACCAGGCGCCCATCGCGGCCAGACTTCAGGCTGGCGAGTTTCATACAGTCTCCGGATTGAATTCTTTCTCATGAAGCCATGCGGCATGACGCGGTGCCTGACGGGTTTGACTCCACTCTTCGAGCATATCGGGCGCGACTCGATGAAGCTCAGCCATCTCCGCTGCAGTACGTGTGTTGACCGCGAGTTCCAGGCGGTGACCATTGGGGTCCCGGAAGTAGATCGATTGAAAAATGCCGTGATTGGTTGGTCCCAATACCTCCACACCCTTGGCCTCGATGCGGGTTTTGGCGCTCATAAGTTCATCGAAAGTCTCGACTTCAAATGCGATGTGCTGCACCCAGTTTGGCGTGTTGGGATCGATTCCCATCGGTGGTGAGTTGGGCAGCTCAAAAAACGCCACGACATTGCCCATGCCGGCGTCGAGGAACACATGCATGTACGGGTCAGGTGCCTTTGTCGAAGGTACTTCGTTCTCGGCAATGGCTAATTGGAAATCCATGCCGAGCACGCGTTGATAGAACTCGACCGTCTCTTTGGCGTCGTTGCATCGATAGGCCACATGATGAATTCGCTTAATGTCCACATTACGTCCCTTCATTCTCTTCACTGCCCAGCACTTAAGGCGCCGCGGCGCATTTGGTCGCGCTCCATGGATTCGAACAGCGCCTGAAAATTCCCCTCGCCAAAGCCCTCGTCCTCTTTGCGTTGGATAAACTCAAAAAAGATGGGACCAATCAGGGTTTCTGAGAAAATCTGTAGGAGGAGGCGCGGTTTCTCGTCGTTGGTCGTGCCATCTAGCAGGATGCCGCGAGACTGCAGCGCGTATACTGATTCGCCATGTCCGGGTAGGCGTTCCTCGAGCATTTCATAATAGGTTTTGGGGGGTGCCGTCATAAACGGAACCCCTCGTGCTTTCAGCTTGTCCCAGCAGTCAAAGAGGTCGTCGCACGAGAAGGCAATATGCTGGATGCCCTCGCCGTTGTAGTTGATGAGGTACTCCTCAATTTGCCCACCAGTGCCGCCTTCCTCATTTAGGGGGATGCGAATTTTGCCATCAGGAGCGGTAAGCGCCTTCGACCTTAGTCCCGTGTATTCACCCTTGATATCGAAGTAGCGGATTTCCCGAAAGTTAAACAGGCGCTCATAGAAATTAGCCCAATAATCCATTCGGCCCCGGTAAACGTTGTGCGTGAGGTGGTCGATGACTTTAAAGCCACAACCCTCGGGGTAGGGGTCGACACCCGGTACGTATTCGAAGTCAATGTCATAAATTGAAGCGCCAGCTTCGTAGCGATCGACGAGATACAACAATGCGCCGCCAATGCCTTTGATGGCCGGAAGTTTTAGCTCCATGGGGCCTGTTTGGACATCAATGGGTTGCGCCCCCAGCTCTAAAGCACGTGCATAGGCTGACTTCGCATTCCGCACTCGAAACGCCATGCCGCAGGCCGATGGGCCATGCTCCTTGGCATAGAAGTAAGCGGGCGACGCTGGCTCGTAATTGATAATGAAGTTGATGTCACCCTGACGCCAGAGTGCGACATCTTTCGATCGATGATTAGCCACAAGCGAGAACCCCATTGTTTTGAAGACGCCTTCGAGTAGCCCTCGCTCAGTTGCCGAGTACTCGACGAATTCAAACCCGTCTAGTCCCATAGGGTTCTCAAATAAATCTCCCATGACGTTTCCCCCTTTATTCAAATGATGGTGAATGACTCGCTGCCTTGAGGGCCATATTTATGCCTGTTGCGGCCTCAGGGCGCCTGTCTGCGATTTCGTTCAATTGCATTTCAAATACATGGTGTAGTTCTGGGTTCACTACATCGAGTAACTCTGTCCGGATGAGCCATTCATCTGCGTGATTCCGAAGCGCTTTTTCCACGACGTCAGGCAGCTCTCCAGCGGCGATTTTTTTCTGGGACGAGCGCAGCCGATCGACAACGCGGTAGGCGTTCATCAAACACTTGTCTTGGGTCGCTTTTTTCGTATGACTGCGGGTGACTGGCTTGTAGAGCTGCAATTTTTCTCGATCAGCGACACCACCATAAACTGACGCGATAGTGGACCCAACGGCAAGATCATATCTGCCCCATGCGGGTGAAAAGAGGGCGGTGCCGTTAAGATCGTTTACCGAGCAGTCCTCGAACGACAATAGGAGGTTGCGTTGATCACAGCGGACAATTTCTCGAAGTACTCCGTTGACCGTAATACCGGAGAGGTATTCCAGTGTCACGTTGCTACCCACTTGTATACCAAGCGTTTTCAGTTCGTCAATCGAGTAACGAGATAGACACTTATTGAGGCCCTTCAAGCGTCCGACAGGTGACCCAAACCCTGTAGCGTGTGTTTCTACTCCATGCCCCGAAAGTTCCGTATCTTGGTAGGCGATCTGCGTGGCGCCTTCGGTTCTGAGGTAGATGGCATTGCCAACAGCATCACACAGCACCTCTTTGAATTTGCCGCTGACTTGCAAACCAGAGTCGTATAGGGCGGTACATAGGCTCTCTGCCCGGATAGCTTTTTTTATGGACTCTGCACCACCTTTTATGAAGCACATTGAGGCTGCGAATTCTTCAAGGACTTGGGTAAGGTGTTTGCAGCTCTGTGTAACAAACAGCTGTGGTTGTTCCGTTGTAATGTCATAGGGCGTATTGATGGTGTTCACTGTGAGTGGGATTTTTCGCACAGCCTCGTCATCAAGACAGCGACGGCTCTCACCCAGAGAAGAGAGGATTCCTGCGCCAAATATCTTGTAGTCTTCTGGAGAGCCCACTAGCCCGTACTCCACTGTCCACCAATGCAGGCGCGTCAGGAGTGCAGCTTCAGACGGCGTGTCATCCCGCCGATATAGGTCCATCAACGCGCTTTCTGCCTCTGCAATTTGTATCTCCGTAGCATCGGGGCTTTCTTTCAGGATAGATAACTGTCTCACCGCCTCGTACTGTTCAAGATCTGCTTTTGTTGCGATGGCTTTCATGCCCACCTCACCAAATCGCTGAAGAAACTCGGCGTAATCGGTATCGACGATAAATGGGGCATGGCCCGCTGATTCATGGACGATATCGGGAGCAGGCGTGTAAAAAAGGTGCTCAGCGCTACGCATCTCAAGCGCGATAGCAAGCACCTTGAGAGCCTGAAATTCCATAAAAATAGCAGGTGGAATGAAGCCATCCACGACGACAGCCCGCCAACCCAACTTGCTCAAACACTCGTTCATTTCTTCGATCGCTGGTATGCGATCCAGCGTGATGCCTGTTTTAGCGAGCCCTTGCAGATATGCGGGATGCGCAGTTTGGGTCAGTTGGCTGACAAGGTGTTTCATGATGAAGCGCCAAGCAGCTTGATCCTGAGGCGTGTAGTCGTCGCAGCGCTGTGTTTTGACGAACGAACGTAGATGAGATGGCAGGCCGTCAATGACTTCTTGCTGGTTCATTTCACTTTTTACTGATCTGCGATGCTGATCGAGGCTGCGGGGTGGGCTCGCTGATTGTGAGCTTTGGAAATGAGCTCCAGCGCAGCGGGCGTCGAGTCCCAGTGGAAGCGCTCCTCGGCAAGATCATCAGCGACGAGAAAGGTTGGGCGGTCCTGTATATCTGATCGTTTAAAAATATCGATCAACGTTTTAGCGATGGATTGGATGTGGGCGAGAATTTCAGTATCGCTGCCGCCACGCTGCCGGTAAGCTATATCCACGATGCCGCCTGCGTTTATTGCGTAGTCAGGCACATAAAGCGTATCCCGCTTGTGCAATCGATGACCTTCTTCTGGAGTCGCCAACTGATTATTGGCTGCACCCGCGATGATCGGCGCGCTGATGCGATCGATTGTTGCTGGATTGATCGCAGACCCCATTGCGCAGGGGCTGAAAACATCGACGACCTGATCGTAAATGCGATCCGCATCAACAACTGTAGCGTCTGTGCTTGCCAGTAGTCTGTCGATATTCCTGTCAGAGACGTCGGCCACCACGAGCTCAACGCCTCTTTCAGCCAGCAGCTGTGCTAGATGAAAGCCCACATTGCCGACGCCCTGGATCGCGACTTTCAGGCCCGCAAGCTGCTCGCTTCCAAAGCGATGGTGCACCGCCGCCTTGAGACCAACCAAAGTACCGTATGCCGTTGAAGGTGAAGGGTCACCCCCGTGCTCGGCACCGGCGCCTATGCCACCGACCCAGGGCGTTTCCTCTGCGATAATACGCATGTCTGCAACATTGGACCCGGAATCGGGTGCAGTAATGTACTGCCCCTTAAGCGTATCAACGAAGCGCCCCATCGCCCTAAGCAGGTCTGGCGTTTTGTCTCTGCTAGGACAGCCGATGATCACTGCTTTGCCGCCCCCGAGCTCGAGGCCTGCAAGTGCCGATTTGTATGTCATGCCACGGGAGAGTCTCAGCGCATCCCGTATTGCCTCGAGTCGATCGGTGTAGGGCCACATTCGACATCCGCCCAGAGCGGGACCCCGGCTGGTGTTGTGTAAAGCAATAATCGCGTGCAAACCACTACGCTCATCGCGGTGTTCAACGACATGTTCGTGCCGATCGTATTCAGATAGGTGCAGGATGTGGCTGCTAGTCACGATATTTTTTCTCCAATCGAGATGGTGCTCTGATTCGCCCGGAGATCGCTGAGTGCTCTCAACTCTCGGCCAGAATCATCGAATAGCGGGAAAAAGGTATCGTGATGCGCCGGTAATTGCTTTTCTTTATTTTGCGCTATTTCACTTTAAAGTGTATAAATATTACTTATTATAATATTTATACGTAATTATATTTCAATTTGAGCGGCATCTATGGCTTTAGACAATATCGACCTGAGGATCCTTAGCCTCATGCAAACAAAAGCAAACCTGTCGGTTGCGCAGATTGCTGAGGAAGTGAATCTCTCCCAGCCACCCTGTTGGAGACGCATAAAAAAACTGGAGGCAAAGGGTTACATCGACGGTCGGGTCACGATGCTCAATCGTAAGCAGCTCGGCCTGAATATCGTGGTTTACACCGAGGTGAAGCTGACGTCTAACGGCCGACAGGGGGTGGACAAGTTTGAGGATGAGATCAGCTCATTTCCTGAAGTCGCCGAGTGCTACGCAATGCTTGGGCGCAGTGATTATTTACTGCGGATAGTCGCAAAGGATATGGACGACTACGATCGTTTTTTTCAAGATCATTTGTCAAAAATACCGGGGGTGCAGGACATTACGTCAGCCGTAGCCCTGAGGGAGGTAAAGTATTCCACTGAGCTTCCGATCTAGGTGCAGGCGGGTCCCTAAAGAAAGGCCGCCACTGCCTACCTTACAATCTCAGCGCGCGAGTCATAAAGGCCGCAAGTAAAGGACAGGCTGCTTTAGAATTTTTTTATAGCCACTGCGACGCTTGCTGAGCGGCTCGGCGTCCTTCATCGGCCGCTGGCCCGTAGTGTTGAAGCCCCGCAAGTTCAGAGTGTGCAAAGGAAATTCTCCCCACGTTTTGCCGCAGGGTGTCTCCTGGTCCAGACCCGTTGGCTCCGCCATAAAAACCTGGGTAGGGCACTGAATAGGCATGGCCCCATCGATTTAAAATCAGCCCTGCAACATCTCTCTTCGGGTTAAAGCCCGCCGGCCCAAATAGTTGCAACATCTGCTGCAGTATTTGTGACTCATATTCTGCATACGAAGTATTGAACAGCGTTGCTCGTCCCATAGAAACCTGAGCTTTCGGACTGACACCCGGCCGGTGAAAAGGCGTATAGAAGGACAGTACAGTGGGCTTGTCGGGATCCAGGGGCGGTTGGTAGTCGCCGACTTGCATGGGGTTTCTAATATTGCAGGTGAAGCCAAAACCTTGATCATCCCTGTCCCATATAGCTGCAGTAATGCCAAGCTTGTGTAGAAAACGCCAATTGGTCAAAGCTACATTTGCTACCAGAAAGGGCGCATGCAGGAATTCGTCACACGCATTGGCGTGCGTCTCAGGGAGGTCCACAACGACCTTTTTGGTCATCCAACTACCGGTGGCCATCACCACGGATTTCGCCCGCAATCCGTAGTGTTTTCCGCCGCGCATGTAAACCAGATTCACCCCCTTTGAATCTGCAGGGTGACCATCGTGAGAAACTGACAATACGGTCGAATGCGTGCGCATCCTCACCGGTTGCCCGGGTTGATCAAGGGCGCTTGGGTTAAGTGGATTGGTAATCACTTCTTCGAAAGAGTCCCCCCCTTGAATCGAATCAGGTATCAGATGCTTCAGGAAATACCGCACGAACCCCGAATTACCGCCGGGGAACGAGACTCGCCTGGCGTCCAGCAGTGACGAGTCGAACAATCCCGGCATGGGCAGCTGAAACGCTGCATACGCAGACACCGCGTCGCTACCCAAGCCGCAAGCCGAGGCCAAAAAAAGATCGGCGTATCGAGCACCTACGTCATTGGCATTGAGGTGTTGATTCAGAAAGTCCTCGTAGGACATCGTATCCAGTTCACGTCGGGCTTCCTCGGCGGATGCAAAGTCTTTGAGCTGTCCGGCGGCAAACCACTGATGTAATCGCTTCAGAGTGATTTCTGACAGCGGCGCATGCGCAGTTCCCGCAGCAAAGAGATTTGTGACCCAAGTGCCTTCCTGATGCCCGGGGGTACGAAAGAAATGACCTGTACTGGTGTGTTTTTGCAGACCCGCTACGAGATAGCCATAGTTGTCGCGACAAAAGCGCAATGGCGATTGTTCGGTTGGCCAATCCCGAAAAGTAAAATCTCTGGGGAGGCCAAGTTTTGCGTAATAGTAGGCATCACCCGTGTCGCCGTTCGCGGGCGGTATAAAAAAACCGTTTGCTCCTTGAGGCGCGATTAACCGCTCACCCTCAACTGCGAATTCGTTTTCTTTGGCTTCGCCTCCGATAACCGGATGATTATCAAGCAGCAGACACGTGCGCTCAGGTCCATGTTGATCATTAAACTCCAGTGCCGCGCCTAAGCCTGCCAACCCTCCGCCCACGATAACCAGATCATATGCTTCTGCCGCTTCGAGCTCGAAAGCTGGAATGGACTGGCCATTGCGAAGTGTGTGAGCAGTGTTCACCAGTTGGGGGGTATTGCCGTGACTTTCACGATACTGTCCTACGCCGCCATAACCGTACCAATCCTTACCCAGTAAGTGTGGTGCCGCACCTTCATTAGATTTGCCGTGAACAGGTCGTATGCCGGGCGCAAACGCAGAGCCAATGCCCAAGGCCGCGCCGTTGACAAAGTCACGCCGCGTAATGTGCGTGGCGAATGTCTGATTTTTTATGCTCGACATGATGGTGTTCCTACCGACTAGAAACGTTACCAGAGGTGGTACTGGCTTCTGACATCCCATGCCACCAGGTTGAAGGCAGTTCTCGTTGTAGGGGCCATACTTCGGCAAGGCTGTTTGCGTTATAAAGCACGCCATTCACCATGACTAACCGGACACTATTGGAGTGGGAAATGGCCTCAAGGGGGTTATTGTCCAGCACAATCAGATCAGCCAATTTGCCGACCTCGATGCTGCCGATGTCCGCACCTAATCCAATTGCTTTGGCTCCCTCTAAGGTAGCCACACGCAACACATCGGAGTTCTTCATGCCCCCCGCGGCCATGGCCCACATTTCCCAGTGCACTTGCAGGCCCTGCATCTCTCCGTGTCCACCCAGACCCACACTGCCACCAGCCTCGAGAATCTCTCTCGCGCCCAAGGCGACAGAAGGAAAAATATGGGCCTCAGGGTCTACCTCACGAGATAACTCGATTCGGTTCTCGATCAATTTATCGGGCAAAAAATGGCGAAGCTTTTCGTCGTCTAAACCGATACGTTCACCAATAAAATAATCCGCCGCGAACGGTCCGCCAAAGCTCACAAGCAGTGTTGGGGTATAGCTGATGCCCGACTGGCTGAAGAGTTCAACGATATCCTTCTGGATGGGCACAATGGGTACTGCATGCTCTGTCCCGCTAAAACCATCGAGGGCAAAGGTGATATTCATTTTGGCGTCAGCGCCACCCTCAGCGGTGACAATGAGGTCCAGTGCTTTGCAGGCGCGAACTATCCATTGCCTGACTTGCCGGTTCCCCGGGAGATAGGCCTTCAATAGATGCGTGCGGTACTTGTATTTATAGCGTGCAAGCACCGCATAGACTTGCTCATAAGATTGGAAGTTGTTGAAGAAAAATACGCCGCGTCCCGTAGAAAATATTCTTGGTCCCACCATTTCTCCCGTCGCCACAGCATCGCTATATACGAAGATGTCATCGGTGACTGATTGCGGGTCACGCAGCGCGGTGACGCCGTAAGAGAGGTTTGCATAGGCATTGTAATCCTCGAGATCGAGGACTGACCGTTTGGGGTTCCAGTGTGCATGGATATCAACGATTCCTGGCATGATCGTACTGCCTCGTAGATCGAATCTGGTCGCCTCCCGAGGTATCACTATCGAGCCTGACGGCCCCACAGCCCGGATGCGATTTCCTTCGATGAGAATCTCGCCTTCCTCAAAAACGTTGCCCCTATCCATAGTGATAACTCGGGCGCCCGTTAGCGCCACAAAGCCGGTCGAGGTGCGCCGTGGAAAACTGATTTCTGTCTGAATTTCTGTGACTTCCTCAGTGCCAATTGTCTTTTTAAAGAGCGTGCTCCCTGCAGACCAGGCAACCGTTCGTGCATTGCCCCAGGAGAAGTGATCAGCACCTAGAGAAGTTAATTTTTGATGCGCAACACCCTCTGTGTATACGTTGACCGAAGGTTGATCCTTCGATACTGACCGCATGTCGATTAAGTAGAGCTGATTGGCAACGGTTGCCAGTGCGTGCCGGTGATCGGGGGCTATCAGAACGTCGCTGGCCAACGCCGGGTAGCTAGCCGCCCCCGCGGACCCAAAAACTTTCAAGACTGACTGTTGGTCTGTCCCATCGAGATTCCATGACGAGAGCCCACTGCGTGGGGAGTAGGCATAAAATCGATTTTCGTCCAAGGTGAAATGGGGGCGTACAGCGCCGGCGGCCGGTGCGATGGGTTTCGCTTCTGCCCCGCTTTCGGAGAGCTGGACAAATTCTTCGGCTGTTCCGAGCGCTCTGAGATCGTTCTCCTGCCGCAACGCTTTTGGTGCCCTAATTGCAATGATGGTTTTCCCATCAGGGGACCATGCGGGGTTACGGTAAAACGCGTCGTCCCCGGTAATCTTTTCTGCAAACCCTCCACTGGCTTTAACCTTCCATACTGCACCACCCATCTGCGCATTCCAGGTGACGTAAGCAAGCCATTCACCATCGGGTGACCACGTTGGATGAAACTCGCCAAATTCTCTAGTCCCGGTGACCTGAGCTGGTTTGTGCTCACTATCGGTGACACGATAAATACGACCCATTGTCGAAAAGGCATACCCGGTGCCATCGGGGGATATGACTGCACCTTTCGCCAGTCTGGCGAGAACTGGGCCGTCACTGATGGTCGTCTGGCTGATAGCCCGAGGTTCCAAAGTCAGGCTGAGGTCAGCATTAAACGGGATCAGGTCTACATGATGATCTTTGAGTCTGATCTGGCGAATTTTCCCGTCGTAGGCGAAAACCAGAGAGTCGTTGCTAGGTGAGAACGCGAAACCGGGCAACATATCTCGTGATGCCCAAGCCTCTAGAGAACTAAAGCCAATGTCTCTGATTAGCCAGTGCTCCTCACCGCTTTGGAGATTGAGCGCTCGTAAGCCGGTAACACCTTCCCTGAGTTCCCCATAGGCCAGCCAGCGGCCGTCAGCAGAGAGTTGTGGTCTGAAGGTAACGCGGTTCGGCTCGAAAACCGGTGTGACGCTGCCGGTTGCCAGATTCACCTTCATGATTCGTGCGCTCGGTCCGCTGCTGTCGCCATGTTGCCTAGGGGCTGCGGCGGTAAAATAGACCTCTGCTCCAGTTGGAGCGGGTGCAGGCCCATAGGCGCCGGGGGCGAAGGTCGATACCAGCATAGAGCCCCGGCCCATATCGGGGGTGCTCACTTTCGCTGCGCCGCTGCCATCAACCGGGTAAGCCCAAAGCTCTACATTGGAATTCATGCTTCGGCGGCTCTGCAGCTGGGAGACATAAATTGTCCGGCCGTCAGGGGACCAGGAGGGGGAAATAAGTTCGCCGTCGGTTCGCTGAGTGATTTGTCGCAGATCAGTGCCATCTGTGCTGACTAACCACAGATTGTCTTCCCCAGTGCGATCGCTCACGAAAACCAGTTTTTTTCCATCGGGAGAGAAGCGAGGTTGAGAGGCAAATCCACTGCCGCCGACAAGGAGTCTCGCATTGCCGCCCTCAATGGGAAGCTCGTACAGATCGCCTAGAAGCTCAAACACCAGAGAATCCCCGCTCGGGGCAACATCCAGTGATATCCAGCTACCTTCGTCGGTCTCAAAACCAATCGTTTTGGCGTATGTCGACGACGTTACTGTGCTCAACAAAAACGTCAGGCATAGCCCTAGCAGGGGGCCCAAACCCCTGCCTTTAACGCTCACTCGTTGTCACCGTATATTTTCTCGATCGAATCGAATACCCGGTTTACATTGCCTTTGAAGCGGTAGTTGCAGAGGGACACCATAATTTCGTTGGTGGCCAGAATTCGGTAGGGCGCTGCGACGAAGCCTACAAATCCGCCAGAATGACCAAAGAGTGTTTGGCCACCAAACTGGAGGTACATGTTTCCGAAGGCGTAGTCGATAGGCCAGTCTCGATACTTGGCGGGCACCTCAGAGTAGGTGGCCGGCGTTGTGAGAAGATTTATGAGTTCGTCGCCGCCTGAAAGACGATTGTCGGCGAAATTGTGATACCAGATGATCAAGTCCTCCACAGTGGAGAACACACCACCGTCACCAACCACCTCTAGGTTGGTGTTGTTTTTCTGCCATCGGCCATCAATTTCTGCGTACCCGTCGGCACGGTTTTCCACGAGTTCCCTATGGTTGTCATGAAAATGCGTGTTGCGCATTCCCAGCGGCGCGAAGATCTGCTCTTCCGCAAATTCACGCATGGTTTGGCCACTGACCGCTTCGACGGCTTGTGCCAATAGCACGTAGGCAGAATTGCTGTAGGCGTACTGGCTACCAGGCACGAAGTCGAGTTGATGCATGCGATACAGAAATTCACGGTTCTTGTCGCTGGGGTAAAAATTGCCGTCTTGATCCCCGTATACCGCCTCCACAACCTGCATATAGTCCTGGATGCCACTGCTGTGGTTGACCATTTGGCGAATCGTTACTGGCATGCCGTAGTCGGGCAAATCCGGCAGCACTGTGTGGATGTCCGCATCCAGTTCAAGCTTGCCCTGCAGCGATAGCAAGGCGACGCTGGCGGCCACAAATTGTTTACTCGTTGAGCCGATACGAAACACAGTGGTGGGGTTGATGGGAATATTGTGCTCGAGGTTGGCCATTCCAAACTCGCGTGTGTAGATGAGTTCTCCGTGGCGGGCATATCCGACCGCACAACCAGGCCCGTCACGGCGATCAAGGTCTCGATAAACATCCTCTATGGCCGAAGAAATCGCCGCTAACTGCGCTGATGCCGCGACCGCCGTTGAGCACATGAGAGTGAGCGGCAGTATGAGGCCAATCAAAGGCGTCTTAAATTTCACTGCAGAATCTCAAGTAGCTCGACTTCAGTGATAAGCGTTTCATTTGGTCCGATAGGCCCGGCACCCTCTTCTCCATAGGCGAGACTTGGTGGGGAGTAGAACACCCACTTCGCGCCTTCGCGCATCAGCAGCAAGATTTCTCTCAGCGCTGGCTTGACTTTGCCGACGGGGAATTCGGCGGGCTGTCCCCGCTTGAGAGAACTGTCAAATTCCTCACCATTCAGCATCGTTCCTCGGTAATGAATGCGGGCGATGTCGTCACGGCTAGGGCGCTCCCCGGTGCCGGGGCGCAGAATCTTGTAAAGCAGCCCACTCGTTGTCGCCACAACGTCAGGTTCAAGGGCCGTTGATTTCATAAAGGCGTCACCTGCCAGTCGGTTTTTCTCCGACAGTGCCTCCCATTCGGCCTCGAACTCGGCAATTTTCTCGCGTTTTAGCGTTAACACGCGCAGGTATTCGTCGCGTGACAGATTGGGTCTCACACCAGCCTGCTCATCACGAATCGCCTGAGCCACCATATTGGGGTCTAGCACAAACCCTTGTCGCGTCCGTTCCTCATACATCTCCAGACCAAGTAGGTAGCTCAGTTTTTGTTGATCTCCCGCAGTCTGTAAATCCAGAGGTGCTGAGGTTGCCGTTAGCGGTTCGGCATTTGGGGCGAAGGAGGGCAACGCGATTATGAGGAGGCACAAATATCTGAACAGCACGGCGAACACCCGGGAGGCGAGAATGGATAGGATATTATCCTTTAGCTGTCTGGCAAGCAATTCGCTCAGGTGTTTCCTGCTGGCGGATTACGCCGGAGGCGTGCACGCGCTGACGATGACGCAGTCCACCTGACCCGTGTTCCGCATCTTGTGTGCCAAATGGGACGGGAACAGGTAGCCCTCGTTGGCCTTCAACACCTGCGTGCGTCCGTCAATCGTGAGTTCTATCTCGCCCTCGATGACGAATCCCCCTTCTTCACCCGAGCGGCAACGATACGGGGTGCTAGCCGTTTCTGCCCCAGGAGGGTAGCGTTCGAGAAGGATTTGCAGGGGTAGGCCGTTCAGATTTTTCCCAATTTGGAGCAGAGAAACGCCCCCCGAGCCCACCTCTAGCAGATCATCCCTAGTATAGAAAAAGTCGGTGTCCCTCTCGCCCTGATCGGCAAAAAAATCAGACAGGGTCATTGGGATGGCGTCCAATATCTGCCGCAGCGTGCCGATTGACGGGCTGATCTTGTCCCGCTCTATGTGCGAGACGGTGCCATGAGTCAGGCCGGCCTTGTCGGCGAGTTTTCTTTGTGACAGGCCATAGCGGCTGCGCAGAGCTTTCAGCCTTTCGCCAACATTCTGGTTCACATCCATGGTGGTGCTCCTCCCGCGGTATGTTCTTGTGTTTGCTTTGGTAGCAAAACGTATAATATATTATCCAATCACGCGCTGCGGTCCGACGCAATTTTACATAACTTATACAAGGGGTAACCCATGGAAGTGCAAGCATTCAATCGAAAACTGCCGGTCATGGCGCTCAGTGCGTTGTCACTGATGGTAACTGGTCTGGCATCCGCTCAGGACTCCGCCGCCTTGGAAGAGATCCTTGTGACGGCCCAAAAGCGTGAGCAAAATATTTTAGAAATTCCCTTTGCGGTATCAGTGATTAGTGAGGATGAGATCAAAGCGCGGGGTGCCTTGGACATCAAGGATTTGCAATATTCCATCCCCGGCTTGTCCATCACCAATAACCAGCCGGGGCAGGATCGTGTACAGATACGCGGTGCTTCGTCGGATGTAGGTCTTGGCTCTCCGACGGTGGGGCGATATCTCGACGAAGTCAGTGTAAACAGTGACGCAACGCAGCGGGCGCTGGACATTCCGCTGCTGGACATTGAACGCGTTGAGGTGCTTCGGGGCCCACAGGGAACGCTATACGGCGCAGGGTCTATAGGCGGAACAGTAAGATTCATCACCAACTCCCCAGATCTCTCGGAGACCAGTGGCGAGTTGGGTATTGGTTTTAACAATATCGACGGCGGTGGGAACGGCTACGAGCTTAACGGCGTCGTCAATCTGCCCATTGTCGAGGATAAGCTGGCCTTGCGCGTCGTGGCGTCTACTGAGGATATTGCGGGGTGGATCGACAACACCGCAACAGGTGAATCCGATATTAACGAAGCGGACAGAACTTTTGTGCGCGCAAAACTCTTGTACCAGCCGAACGATCGATTTAACGCCTCGCTTATGTGGATGCGCTACGACTTTGAGCAGGACAACAACAACCATGAACTGAGCGAGAGTGGCTTTGACCTGTTGAATGTAGATAACAGGGGGGCGACCGATGAACGTGCCTCGAGTACTCCATTCGCGACACCCGTGACCGACGAGTGGGATCTCGTCAACCTGGTGCTCAATTTTGAAACAGAAAATGCCAACATCATCAGCTCCACCAGTTTTCTTGATCGAGACGTTAATTTTCTGACCGAAACCGTGAATGCGTTTTTCCCGCCAGGGTTGTATGGCTCTTTTGATATTGCGGATCGTAAAGCTGAGGTATTCACTCAAGAAATTCGTATGAATTCCAATTGGGATCGATCTTGGAATTACACGATCGGTGCCTTCTACCGAAGCACTGATACGTCGGAGACGCAAACCTTGAGCTACCCGGCTGTGTTTCCGTTCCCACCCCAGGTTACCCAAGGAACAGCGCCCGTAGACTCAGACTCCTTCGCGGTGTTTGGGGAGCTCAGCTATGATTTTTCAGAGCGCCTCACGGCGTCGGTTGGCCTACGGTATTTTGATGAGGATCAGGAACCGGAAAGGTTCCTGTTGGGCGGACCAACACCGATGGATATCAGCCCTCCGGATCAGTCATTCGACGCGCTAACGCCGCGATTTAATCTTCTCTGGAGGCTATCGGATAGTGCCTCCCTCTACGCTACGGTTGCGAAGGGATTCAGAAGTGGTGGCGTCAATGGTTTTGGCTCTTCCATCCCAGCCTTCGATCCGGAGGAAGCCCTTCTTTTTGAGGTGGGCGGCCGCGGAGAGTTTTTGGACGGACGTGTCTTCGTTGATGGCGCGGTTTACTACATGGATTACGACGATGTGCAGGTCGCCATCGTGGAAGCTGGTCGCGCCAGAACCACCAATGTTGACTCCGCGTCAGGTCCAGGCGTTGATTTGGCGGTCGGCGTCAAAATCACTGACAGTCTAAAGCTTAATCTGACGGCGGGCTATGTGGGCCGAGAGTATGACAAGGTAGACCTTGCGGCCCCATCCAATGTGGTCGAGGGCGACAAGTCCCAATACACCCCGGACTATACGGCGTCTGCGTCGCTCGCTTATGACTTTAACTGGAGCGGTAATGTGGGTGGGATGGCCAGACTCGACCTGTCTCACGCTGACGGTTTTTCTGTTTTCCTGAGGACCTTCCCGCCGCAGCCGGTTCTGACCACCGATGCGCTGACCTATTTAAACTTCCGCATTGGTGCAATGACCGACAAGTGGCAAGTTGTGCTGAGTGCCGACAACCTGCTGGATGAAAAAGATGCAGTATTCCCCGGGGGCGCATTCGCACTGGATACTTATTCTCGCCCAAGAATGCTGTCGGTCAGAGTAGGCTATAGTTTCTGAGCGAGTAGCTAACCGGACAAGTGACGACTAATGCTAGGGACCGCCGGCTGGCGACAGTCGTTTTGCTGTAGATGGGCGTGGAGTGTCGTGATCACTGCTACGCTACTGTCAGCTTGCGGAGATCATCAGGACGCGGGTTCAGAATACCGCTCTGGGTTGCCCCCAGAGCTCGTTCCTTCCCAGCGTCTGCTGTATCTCAGTGAGCAATACTTGACGCTCTCAGGCGCCAATGACGATTTCTTGACGAATGCCGCAGGCGCGGTTGAGCGGGTCTTGCCAGACCGTAGCTACGCCGGTGTCAAATTAGCGGGGGAGCGAGCTGGATTACTGCTTGAGGAACTGCGCGACCTAGATCGCCAGCTACTATCCCATGACGATGCGCTGACTGCCGCGCTGCTAGAGCGAGATCTCGAACTGCTAAGCGAGGCGCCCCAGCACCACTGGCTCTTTTTTGACATCACCCCTTATAACGGCGGGTATGTGGTCAGTGTTGAGCTGATACGGGCCCTTAAAGCCATTGATTTAACGGTCTCCGGTGGTGTGGAGCATTACCTGTCACTGTTCACCGATGTTGGTCGTTTTCTCAACGAAATGTCGAATAAGCTCGAAGCACAGCGACAGCGGGGTATATTGCTGCCCAAGGCCTCAATTCCTCGCATTCGTGCGACTTATTCGAGTTTGCGTGCCACTCTTCCCGACCTGACTCGCTTTGCGCCTTCCAGGTTGAAGGACGTGCTCCCCGATCAAGCACAGAGGCTTCGTCGAGACACTTCCCGTGTCTTGCAGGAAGCGCTTTACCCTGCCGTCGATCGTTTGTTGGGGTTGCTGAGCGACGAATATCTTGCCGAGGCGCCGGAGGCTGCGGGCCTTTATCAATACCCTGGTGGTGAGGCGTATTACAGATACCTGATACGACGCGAGACCTCATTGAATCTGACGCCAGACCAGATCCATGAGATTGGTTTGCGGGCAGTGGCCGGAATTCAGCAGGAGATGAAGACCGTTCGCCAACACCTAGGGTTCGCCGGTACCGCGGCTGAGTTTCACCGCGAGCTCCGAACCGAAAAGCACTTGTTCGCTGGCAGTCCGGAGGAGGTTGAGCAGCGTTACCTTGCGTATGTTGAGCGCATTGAACCGCGGTTGCCGGAGTATTTTTCGCAGCAACCGAAAACTCCCTACGGCGTTAAGCGCGCCAGCGCAGGGGTCGAGAAGGGTATGACACACGGTTATTATCGTGGCGGCGCTGCGGGAGAAACAGGGTATTACTATTTCAACGGTTCGAATTTGGAGACCCGTTCACTGATATCTGCAGGGTTTCTGATCTATCACGAACTGATTCCCGGGCACCATTTTCATCTGTCCTTGGTGAAGGAAAACCAGCAACTCTCGGCATACCGGCGCGGGATCAGCATGAACGCCTTTGCCGAGGGATGGGCCAACTACGCGGCTTTCTTGGCCAAGGAAATGGGGATGCTGGATGATCCCTATGATCACTACGGCTGGCTACTTTCCAATGCTTACATCTCAGTTCGGCTGGTACTCGACACCGGACTGAACCACATGGGTTGGAGCCTGGAAAAGGCCTCCCGCTATATGCTGGACAACACCATCGCCGATGAAGACGAGGTTGCAGCGGAAGTCCTCCGCTACTCCGCCGACATTCCCGCTCAGGCACTCAGCTACAAACTCGGATACGACAAAATATTGGCGCTCAGGCGGATGGCGCAAGCCGCGCTGGGCGAGAAATTTGATCAGCGAGCGTTTCACTCTGCTGTCCTCTCAAGCGGGACGTTAACACTGCCGGTGCTCGAGCAGCATATCGATTGGTTTATCGATGAAGAGCTCAAAAGGCACTAACGGTAATGACTGGCCAAGCCTACAAAATACCGGGTGTAGAGACTTCTCGATGGTTAGTGATCGCCCGTTTTACTGTTGTCGCTCTGGGTTGTGCAGTGATGACGGTTTTCTCAGGCGCTGAATCGGCACATGCGGGTTTGCTGATTCAAAATGCGACCATTGTTGATGGCACAGGGATTGATGCTTATCGAGGCAGTATTAGGATCGAAGGCGAGCGCATCACACAAGTAGGTGATGGACTAGCCCCGCAGCAGGGTGATGTGCTCATAGACGCAGCGGGCTTGATAGTCGCCCCGGGCTTTATTGACATGCACGCCCATGTTTCCAATATTCACGACTACCCGCAGGCTGACAACTTCCTACGCCAAGGCGTGACCACCATTGCTAATAGCCTCCATAGCCATGACTTGCCCTGGCCTCTCGAGGAATACACCGCCAGCCTGAGGATGGCGCCAAATATCGCTTATTTTGCGGGCTTCAACTGGACGCGAAAGGCGGTGATGGGTTTGGACAACCGGGAGCCCACTGGCGACGAGCTGCAGCAAATGGAATTGCTCGTCAGACAGGCCATGGAGCAGGGAGCGTTTGGTCTGGCATCGGGGATGGAGTATGTGCCGGCCACTTACGCATCTGTGGACGAAGTGGCGGCGCTGGCCAGAGTGGCAGCGGAATGGGGCGGCATTTATGTCACGCATATGCGTGACGAGGGATCTAAATTATTGGATTCCATTCGCGACGCCGCCGAGATTGGCGAGATGGCTTCCCTACCTGTTCACATTAACCACATTAAAACCACTGGGATCAGTAATCATGGCAAGAGCGTCGATGCTCTCGACTTGATCACCAGTATTCGTGGGTCCGGTGTGGATATGACCACGGATATCTATCCCTACGCGGCCTTTATGACCTATTCGGATCTGCTTTTCCCGGCCTGGAGTCTGGCTGGGGGGCAAGAGGGATTCCGTGCTCGCATTGTCGACTCTGTGCAGCGAGAGAAGATTGCCGCAGAGATGAAAACGATCTTCCCCCAGCAAGCAGGCAAAGATTTCGACAGTATCCAGTTCGCACAGCTACCGTACCTTCAGGGTTACGTCGGCCGCACACTGGGAGACTACCTTCGCGATCACAGCTTGCCCGAAACACTGGATGCTGCGGTTGAAGCTCTGATCGACCTCCAGTTTCGCGGTCGTTTCGTGGCGATTTATCACAGTATGGACGATGTCGATATTGAAGCTTTTTTAGCTTCTCCCCACACCATGGTTAGCTCGGATGGCGACTTGGCGGTGACTCCAGAAAAGCTCTATCACCCGAGGACCTATGGGTCTTTTCCGAGAGTGTTTTCAAGCTATGTTCGTGCCCGAGGTTTACTGAGCCTCGAGCAAGCTGTCCATAAAATGACAGGGCAACCGGCGGCTCGATTAGGGTTGCGAGAGCGGGGCGTGATTGGGGTCGGTAACTTCGCCGATTTGGTGATTTTCGACAATGAAGAAATCACCGACCATGCGACCTTTTTAGACCCCCATCAGCAGAGTACTGGGGTGAAACACCTGCTCATTAACGGGGAATGGGTTTTGCAGGACGGGGACTTAACCGCCGCATTACCCGGGAGGGTCCTGAGACACCAGCCGCAACAAGACGCCGAGGCTGAAGCGCTCTTTGAAAATATTTACCAAGCGCGTCTGGCCCGCAGCCCGATTGATCAGGCGTTTGAGGGGATTCGTGACCAACAGGACAAGTGGGATGACTATAGCGACGCCTACCTGCTTGAGAGCCACCGGTTGGACAGGGCACATCTTCGCAAGCTGGAAGCGCTCACACCGGAGCGGTTGAGTGACGCCAATCAACTGAATTTGCGTTTGTATCGGCAGGAATTGCAAGGCGCCATTGATGAGTTCCAGTGGCGGTTTCATCGTTATCCAATCAACCATATGACGGGTATTCACACAGGTGTCGCCTCAGTGTTGATTGGCCTCCATCGGATTGAGACGGTTAAAGATGCAAACGACTACATCAAGCGGTTAACCGGCGTAGAGCAACTATTCGACCAAGTGATAGATGGCCTGAAGACGCGGGCGGGGATGGGTATTGTTGCACCCAGATTTGTTTATGAGCGCGCTATCGAAAACGTACGGACAATTATTACTGGGCAGCCTTTTGAAGGGAGTGTCCTGGCTGATAGCCCGCTGTTTGCGGACTTTAAACGCAAGGTGGAGGCGCTCGATATTACTTCAGAGAGGAAGCTAAGCCTGCAGGTGACAGCACAGCAGGCGCTGCTCGACTCATTGGGACCGGCCTACAGTAAGTTGATCGACGTATTGACAGCTCTCAAAGGTCGGGCCGAGGTGGAGGGAGGGGTATGGAAGTTACCGCAAGGTCAGGCGTTTTATCGTCATGCGCTTCGTCAGACTACAACGACTAATATGGACGCAGAAGCGATTCATCTCCTGGGTCTCCGAGAGGTGGAGCGCATCCATGGGGAGATGAGAGCCATCCTAGAGCAAGCTGGGTACGACGGTGATCTATCGGATTTCTTTGCCTACATGCAATCCGAGCCCACGTTCTTCTATCCGCAAACGGCTGAGGGGAAAAAAGCCTACATTGACGAGGCTGACCGCTTACTCAGCGAAATGCGAGTCCGATTGCCCGAGATCTTCAGCACCGTTCCTGAGGCGGAGCTCGTCGTAAAGGCCGTCGAGGCTTTTCGAGAGAAAGCCAGTGTCGGTAGTGCCTTTTATCAACCGGGTGCTCCCGATCTATCTCGTCCGGGTGTGTTCTATGTCAACACCTACGATATGTCAGCAATGCCCAAATATTCGTTGCCTACGTACGCCTACCACGAGGGGATTCCCGGGCATCACATGCAGGTTTCGATCGCACAGGAGTTGAGCAATATCCCCCGGTTTCGCCGCGCGGGCAGCTACGTGGCCTATGCCGAAGGATGGGGACTTTATGCAGAGTTTCTGCCCAAAGAGTTAGGGTTGTACGCCGACCTCTATACCGATTTTGGCCGCCTGTCGCTTGAGCTGTGGCGTGCCTGTCGTCTGGTACTGGATACCGCGATTCACGAAAGGCGTTGGAGTCGTGAGGAAGCCATTACCTATCTAATGGACAATTCACCAACGGACAGAGAAAAGGCCACTGAGGCTATTGAGCGCTATCTGGTATTACCGTCCCAGGCCACCGCGTACACATTGGGCATGCTCAAAATCCTTGAGTTGCGGCAATTAGCCAAGACCAGATTGGGCAGGCAGTTTGACATTAGAGCATTCCACGATGTGGTTTTGAGAAACGGTGCGCTGCCGTTAAATATTCTTGAAGAATTGGTTGAAGATTGGATCTCTCTAAGGCTCGCGGAGCAGTCCGCATGAGTATCAATTCGCTGGCAGGCCGCGGCTTGGCTGCACGCTCCTTTAATTTGGGCCATTCGGGTCCTTTCAAACAAGGCGACCAAAAATGGTTCTAGATGTTCATCCACCGCACCTTTTATTTCTGGGGGATATCAAGAATCCTTTGGACGCTAAAACAGCGATGGGCGTTTTAGAGTGGCGCCCTGAGCATTGCATAGGGCAGTTTCGGCTCCCCGGCTGTGAGATAGACCTTGGACTGCCTGATCTAAGCCCGGCTGAGGCTTTTGAGGCGGGTGCGAAAAGTCTCCTGATTGGAGTAGCGCCGCTTGGTGGTGAGATTGCGCCGGAGTGGATGGAATCGATTCGATTGTCACTCGCCAGTGGCTTGTCTGTCGTGAGTGGGTTGCATCAGAAGCTGACCGCGGTAAACGGATTGAAATCGATTGCCGACGCAGAAAAAGTGGCTCTGGTCGACGTTAGAATGCCACCAAATGTGCATCGAATTGCCTCGGGTAAAAAGCGAACCGGAAAAAGATTGTTGACCGTCGGAACCGACTGTTGTGTGGGTAAAAAATACACGGCGTTGGCGGTATGGAAAGCGCTTGCCAAACAGGGCGTAGACGTCACGTTTCGGGCAACCGGTCAGACGGGCATTATGATCTCCGGCTCAGGCATTCCAGTGGACGCGGTCGTATCAGACTTTTTGCCTGGCGTATGTGAGTACCTGACACCCAACGCTGGCGAAAACCACTGGGATATTATTGAGGGGCAGGGCTCCCTTTTTCACCCAGCGTATGCAGCGGTCACGCTTGGCCTTATGCATGGTAGCCAGCCTGACCTGATGCTGCTGTGCCATGATCCCAATCGGACTGCGATTGACGGCTTTGAGTCGTTCCCGATCCCAGCAATTAGCGACAGTATTCGATGTTACGAAGAGGCAGCTAGGCTCACGAACCCTGTTGCCAGGGTCGCTGGTATCAGCCTCAATACAGCCGGGATAAATAAGGCTCAATCTGACAGGATCTGCGCAGAAGTTGCCGAATCGACGGGTTTACCCTGCTTCGATCCGCTTAAAAATGCGATTGACGCGCTGGTTTTGGATCTTATCTCGTAGGTTTCTCTGGTGGACCTGAAACTGGAATCTAAGGAATGGCGTTTAACGGCCCCGTTTATCACAGCCGCCGAGGTGGTCACTTCTATTCAGGTGTTGCATGTGACGGTGTCGCAGGGCGGCATTTCCGGCCGAGCCGAAACCATGGGCGTGGACTACTTTGGTGAGACTGTTGCGAGCCTGCAGGCCGAGCTGTCAGCGCTAGACCCCCTAGCGATCGAGCAGTTAGACCGAGAGGCAGTGCACACCTTGCTACCGCCCGGCGGCAGCCGCAACGGCCTCGACTGCGCGCTGTGGGATTTACAGGCTAAACAGACCGCAGGCGGGATCAGCGCGCTCACGGGCATCACACTGACTCCGCTGAACACGCTGTTTACATTGTCACTGGATGATCCCGACGCCATGGCGCGACGAGCTCATGAAGTGCCCGATCTCAAGCGACTCAAACTCAAGTTGAATGCGCAGGCGCCACTCGATTGTTTGCAAGCCATTCGCGAGGCACGCCCCGATGCGCAATTGGTCATTGATGCCAACGGCAGTTGGACACCAGAGCTGGTGATGGCGGCGGGAGACGCACTTGCCCGGTTCAATGTGGCCCTGCTTGAACAGCCCTTGCCGCCGGGCCAAGACGACTCGCTCGAGAGCCTGCGTTACCCGATTCCCCTCTGCGCCGATGAATCCTGCCAAAGCAGTGCCGATCTTGAGGCAATGGCGGATCGGTACGATGCGATCAATATCAAGTTGGATAAGTGCGGCGGCCTGACCAACGCATTGGCGATACGCGAGTGGTGCCAGCAAAATAAGAAGTTGATTATGGTGGGCAACATGCTGGGGTCCTCACTCGCTATGGCCCCTGCGCTGGTGGTGGCACAAGGCGCTGACTTCGTCGATCTGGACGGGCCCTTGTGGCAACAAACCGATGTCGAGTCGGCGCTGGTGATTGAGGCAGGTTGTATCCAGCCGCCAGCACACACTCTCTGGGGTTAATTCAGTCTTTGTCCACCCCGCGCATGACTTGATTCAAACGTGCTTGTGGTGCGGTAACCCTGTTGAGAGGGCCAGCAGGATTCGCCCTCCTTGAGAAAAACCTGACGCAATAGGCTTTATCTACCAAAATTCGTTGAGATTGATTGTTGGTGCCAATGGGGTGCAGCCCAATATGCTAATGGTGATGGGATTCGTGCGCCGCAATGTGCCGCCCCAACTTCGCGGCCGCCTCCCGATCAAAGACGAAGGGCAGATGCGCTGCAATGGCCTTGACACCCTCTGCCGATGCAATGAGAGATTGCTCATCGAACAGATCGGCTTCCACGACCTCCACGTGGGCAAACTCCGTGCCCAAAAACGCATTGGGGTTTCGGAGGGCCGCAACAGGGGTCAGCCCTGCCTCGAGTAATCGGGCAATTAGCGGGTGCCCCTGATCACCGGTTGCCCCCAATACCAAAACGCGGGTCATTAGTGAGCTTCCGAGCGAGCTGCCGACTGACCGGCGATGTAACCAAAAGTCAGCGCCGGCCCCAATGTGCCGCCCGCGCCTGCGTAAACACTACCTGTCGGGTTGCTAATGACGTTGCCGGCGCCATAGAACCCTGGAATGACGTCTCCGTAAACGTTAAGCACCTGCGCCATCCCATTCGTTCTTGGCCCCCCGTTGGTACCCAGCGCACCCAGGTCGATCCGTACCGCGAAGAAGGGCCCAACCTCCACCTTCCCCAGGGTGGCCGCGGCCCCGTCGCGAGAGCGATCGCCGTAAAAGCGGTCGTAAGCACTGACCCCTCGTCCGAAGTCGGGATCATTGACGTTTTCAGCGTGCGTATTGAATCGGGACACCGTTGCTTCGAGTTGAGCCGCATCGACGCCGATAGCGTCCGCTAGACCTGCCAGATCTGGTGCCTCAACAACCCATTCAGGCGATGGGTCGCCAGGCATCACCGATGCAATGGGATACCGCCCGCGATACTGACTGTCCACAATCAGATAGGCAGGCAGATTGTTGTACCCATAAGTCGCGGGATCAAAGCTATGAAACGCGCCAGCAAGAGCGGAATAGTTCGTTGCCTCGTTACAAAACCGTTTGCCCTGACCATTGACCATCAAGCTATGCGGTAGCGTCCGCTCGATTAGTACCGGAACAGAGCGCTGTGCGTCTTTTTCGGGGGCGCCATTGTCTGGCCATCGCGCACCGCTCTCTGAAAGGGTTGGTATCCACCACGCACTGGTCATGTTGCCCAGGCCCGCTCCAGCGGTCAGCGCCATTTTCAAACCATCGCCGGTGTTAGTCGGTGGTGATGCGGGTGAAGTCAGAGGTCCCCGTAAAAAGGTCGTTTTGAGCTCCTCATCCCACTCAAAGCCGCCAGTTGCCAAGACGACACCCCGGCGCGCGCAGATAGCCGTCTCCACGCCACCTTGAATCACTGTTGCACCAACGACGCGACCGTCTTGAAGCTCCAGTTTGCGAGCAGTAGTCTCCAGCAAGATTTCAATGTCACGATCCAGACACGCTTTGAGTAACCGGCCAATCAGGGCCTGACCCCAACCTCTCAAGTCACCTTCAACGCGCCGCTTCATTTCCTCAGGGTCTACGATGCCGCTGCCGCCGCCCAAGGGCGTCTCAAGCAGCATCATCCGAACGATTTCACCGCCGTTGTAGACCTTATCCGACCAATCACCCAACGATGTGAAATCAAACAAGGCGTTATCCAATGCGCGCCCTCCGTCGGATTTCGCACCGGGATTGTCCAAATAGTAATCGGGGTAACCCTCCAGAAGCTGAAGATCTAGTGCACCGCGCTGGGTCAGAAACTGCAGTGCGTTCGCGCCTTCGTCGACGAACGCCTCCAGCGAGTCATCGTTCATTTCGCCGTGATCCAGCGACCGAAAATAAGCGAGTGCGTCCTCGCGACTGTCTGAAATGCCTTTTTCCCGCATGTTGGGGTTGCGGGGCACCCAGACGATACCGCCGGAGATGGCGGCGGTGCCGCCGAGTTTGGCGCCCTTCTCAATAATGGTCACTTTTGCGCCGCTATCGGCAGCAGCGACAGCCGCGCTCAGGCCCGCAGCACCAGCGCCAATAATGAGAACGTCTGTCGTCTTCGAGTCTGTCATCTCGCTTATTCCTTGTCCCAGCAGATAAGCAGCGCCCATGCGTGTTAACAACGCCGATAGTCTATTTTTTTGTCGCCGTATTGTGCCGCATTGGCATTGAAATGCGACCACGTGCAGAGAAAACCTACACCCCAAAACGAAAAACCCCCGCCTTTGGCGAGGGTTTGTCATTTGGTAGGACCGGGCGGATTGTCTTCAATCGCCATTGCCTCTGGCGATTGAACCCTGCGGGCGCCTTCGCTTTGCTGCGGCGGACCAAACGCTCCTTTGGTCGCGTTTGTCGAACAGCGGCTCTTATCCAAACCTACCCCTCCAAAACCAAAAAACCCACCTAAAGGCGGGTTTTTGATTTTGGTAGGACCAGGCGGATTCGAACCGCCGACCTCTACCATGTCAAGGTAGCGCTCTAACCAACTGAGCTATGGTCCTATGTCTGCGGGCATGCCGCGAGGGCGGCGAGCATAGCCGATTTACGCCAGGGCCTCAACATTCTCCGTCGAGCGCGGGGAACGTTGGTCCAGTGGTATCACTAGTCCATGGCGGGTACTTTTTCATGACCCCGGTAAAGAGCGGCGAGTTGAGCCATGTGTCGAGCCAGTGACGGGTTGCGGGGTAGGCCGCATCGGCCCACCAGTCTGGGTCAACGCTGGCAAATTGGCGGATGAACGGAAAGACCCCCACATCGGTGATCCCGACCTCGTCTCCAAGTAGATATGGCGTTTCAGCCAGTGCTTGCTCAAGCTCGTCGACAAACAAAAGTGCCTGGATTCGGTAAAAATCTTTAGTTTGCTCAGGATGTCTATCCGCGTATTTGTAGCGATCAAGCCAGTGCTTGAATTCGTCTTCGCAGCGAGAGAGTAAGGGGCTCGCATCGGCAGAGTGATCAAGCCAGTGGTTCGGATCTCGCTGCCTGAGTGCCCAATACATAATATCGAGACTCTCATCGATCACGGTGCCATCGGTGAGCACTAATACCGGCACGGTTCCCTTTGCGGAGGCAGCTACCATCTCTGCCGGCTTGTCGCGCAACACCACCTCCCGCAGCTCTACATTAGTTTCAGCGACAGTCACCGCCATGCGGGCGCGAATGGCGTAGGGGCAGCGACGGAATGAATAAAGAACAGGTAAGCTCATGGGGCTAACGATAGCTACCTTACTCGGGTCCTGTCATCCTCGATTGAACAATCGATTCAGTCAGGGTAAGCATCACACATAATTTAGGGAGTCTACTCTCATGGCCGAGTCTGAATCAGCGTCTACTGAAGAGCGCATTGCACAGCTGGAGGCACGCCTCACCCAGGTCGAGGATCAGCTTGCGCTTTATCAAAGCGTGAGTGCTTATGGGCCCGCTGTAGACAGTTTGCAATCGAAGATGGCCGCGGAGCTGTGGACCGAAGATGGGGTTTATGAAATCGGTGATCCACAGTTCGATGCGGCAGGTCGCGAAGAGATCCAGGCTTTATTTGATGCGGACTACCACCGCGGGCTGGTGTCATCGGGGTGCGCCCACACCATGACACTGCCACACATCAAGATCGCCGGCGATCGGGCGATGGGGCTTGGCTATCATCGCCTTTTCACTCACAGCGAGGGCGGCTACCAGCTGTTTCGCTTGTCTGTCAGTCGTTGGGAGTGGGTGCGGACCGCCGAGGGCTGGAAAACCACCCGCCGAGTGCACCGTCTGTTAAGCGACGATGGCAGCGGGCAAGCGCTGTTGGGTCAGACCCTTGCCGATATGGCGGCCATGTAAGGCCTTATTTCACTGATTATTGGCCTTCCAGTCCATGGCCATGCGCACCCGGCGCTCCACCGAAGGATGGGTGTAGAAGATGATTTCCTCTAGTTTGCCTGGCCGCGGATTCCGGTACTCAGCGGTTTTCACCAACGCCGTGGCCATGGCATCGGGCAAATTCACGGTGTTGTAGGAGTATTGATCGGCCTCGGTCTCGTTGTTGCGGGACAAGGTGTTGGTGATAGGTTGGGTAAGCGTCATGAGTAAACCGACGATCACCAGCAACACGGGGAGACCTGTTGGATTACTGATGTCCTCCTCGGCACCAAAGAAACGCGCGAAGGGATTGAACAGACGGTCTGCCAGTAAGAAGCTGACCATGACCAGCAGCGTGAGCACGCCGACAATGTCCCAGACATGCCCGAGCACATAATGGCCCACCTCATGGCCGGTGACCGCTTTCACTTCATCCAGCGTGGCCTCGCCCAGTGCAACATCGGAAATCGCAATACGTGCAGACGCACCGATACCGCTGACATTGGCGGTAAAGTTATTGGACTGACGAGAGCCGTCGTACATAAAGAGTCGGTCCAGCGGGATGTTGGCCTCGATGGCCATCGCCTCGACGGCCTCCTTCACCTCGCCCTCGGGCACCGGTTGGTAATCATTGAACAGCGGCTCGATGAAAATAGGGCCAAGTAGCAACAAGGCGGCGAAAAAGCTCGCGGTTAAGCCGCCTGACCAGAGCCACCACAGTTTTCCCATGCGGCGAATAAGGGCGTACACGCCGGTTAAAAAGAGCCCCATCAAGATGGCGTTGGTGGCGAGGGCAATGCCGGACTGACCCAGGTAGTCGCTCAAGGGCTGACTGGTCCTACCATACTGGGTTTCCCGCCACCAGTTGGCATAGAGCGACCAAGGCAGCTCCACAATACTGCTTACGACAATAAAGGTGACACAAACTGAGAAACAGCGGGTGAAGAAGCTGCGTTGGGCCATGCTGTTTGAGATTCGAACAAGCAACCCGCTTCTCACGATCAAATAAGCGACCAAGCCCGAGACAAGCAGCCCCCACAAGATCAACCAGTGGTTGCCGCTTGTGTAGGCGGCGGCCTGTACCAGAGCGTCCTCGCCAAGGCCGTTGATATAGGCTTCAGTGGCTTCTTTAGGGTCAAATGCCATAACGCGAGCTCCTTGAGATTGACTTGTTATTGTGTAGCCTTGTGGTGATCACATCCTGAAGTAACAAGAGCATGGGACGTCATTACCGTCTCTGGCGATCCGGTTTTGATGCCAGTGGGTGAGGATACACCTTGAGGAATGACCCGTCAGTGGCTCCGAATGGATGAATCAAGCGGTGGTGGAGAGTTTGTCGAGC
>Ga0255757_10000833_pt1 | contig 30366 bp, 29 predicted proteins | sample 071ome_27_FD_179957 | JGI IMG/M metagenome (GOLD analysis project Ga0255757, IMG submission 179957) | Coastal salt marsh microbial communities from the Groves Creek Marsh, Skidaway Island, Georgia - 071409AT metaG (version 2) | ecosystem: Environmental > Aquatic > Marine > Intertidal zone >...
CGCGTCCAGCGCCTCCTGCACGAGGCGTTCATTTTCGGCATCCAAGGCGGACGTAGCCTCGTCCAAGAGCAGGATGGGGGCATTTCGGTAGAGCGCACGCGCTAAAGCGATGCGCTGACGCTGACCTCCGGATAGGGACTGCCCACCCTCCGCCAAGATGTGATTCCAGCCGCCGGGTAGGTCCTCGATGAAGGCCAAGGCCTGGGCATCTTTGGCGGCTTTCTTGGCGCGTTCCAAATCGGGCGACGCATCCCCCAAGGCGATGTTTTCCAACGCGGTGCCCTGGAAGAGGATGGGATCTTGGGTCACGAGGCCCATGGCGGCCCGAAGGTCCTTTAAGGGCATGGGCGGGCGTTGCATTTCGTGCGCCTCATGCGCTTCGCCTCGGTACGGCGCAATGGGATGTCCCTCTAAGAAGATGCCCCCTAGATCGGGGTCCATGGCGCGGAGGGCGAGGTGGATGAGGGTGGATTTACCGCCACCGGAGGGGCCGACGAGGGCGACCGTTTGGCCGCGTTGGAGGGTGAGGTTAAAGTCTTGAAGGGCAGGGCGGGAGGCGCCGGGGTAGGTGAAGTGGAGGTTGCAGAATTCCAGGGTTTCGGGGCCGTTGGCCGGGCATGTCCAGGCTTCCGTGACGTCGGGGTCGCGCAGGGTTTCGGGTAGGTCCAACACCTCAAAGAGTCTCTCTGCCGCCGCATTGCCTTTTTGGAGGTTGTAGAGAGCCATGGAAACCGACTTGAAGGCTGGGATGAGCTGGTAGAAGAAGAGCAAGTAGGCCACGAGGGTAGCTCCCGTCAACCCATGGCCGAGTAGGACTTCGCGGCCACCGTAAAACAGGATGAGCAGCAAGGCGAAGACGCCGATCAATTCGGACAGAGGGCTCGCCAAATCTCTACGGCGGTGCACGTCGCGCGTCGCCGCAAAGGCCCCTTGGTTGACCTGCTCAAAGCGTTTTTGCTGGTAGTCTTCGGCCTGAAAAGCTTGGAGGATACGCAGCCCGCTGATGCTTTCCTCGAGGGCAGAAAGGACCTGGCCCAATCGGTCTTGCGCCACAGAGGATTTCCGTTTTAAATGTTTACTGACCCGGTTGAGGAGCCATGCGGCAAGGGGGGCTACCACCAACAGAAGCAGGGTGAGTTTGGCACTCATCACCACTAAAACCACCAGCGAGCCCAGGATAACCAGGGGTTCGCGCACCAGCAGCTCCAGCCCGGTGAGAATGGCCCATTCGATTTCCGTGACGTCGGTCGAGGATCGGGCCAAAATATCGCCCTTTCGGCTTTCCTGCATCGTAGCCGGACTCAAGCGCATCACTTTTTGATGGAGCGCCTCGCGCAGCGTTGCCGTAATGCCGGTCCGAAGGGTGGCCATATGCCACAAAGCGATGTAGCGGAAGGCATTTTTTAGGACAAACAGACCAAATGCCGCCACGGATACCCGCCACAAGGTTCCCAGTGAACCATAGCGGCCAACCGCCTGGGCTACATAGTGGGCTATCCAATCCTGAGCGTTCATATTGCCCCACCCCGCGGGAAAATGCTGGACTTCCTGCGCGCCTTCGGGCACGAGAATGACATCCAAAACGGGTATAATCATGCCAAGCGAGACCAGGGACACCAAGGTGTACAGCACGTAGAACAGTGCTGCTCCGGAAAAAGCACCGCGAAAGGCGCCCGCCATCCCTAAAATCCGTCGCAATGGGGTCATCCCCACGAAAGTACTGCCTTATCCCGAGTACCCGGCGTACTTTTGCTGCATGGAGAGCACACGTCAAAAGAAAATTGCCAGCCTGTTGCAACGCGACCTCGCGGAAATCTTTCGCGCTACGGCGGCGTCAGACTTCCCAGGCACCCTCATTAGCGTGAGCAAAGTGCGCGTTTCGCCCGACTTGGGCCTTTGCCGGGTGTACCTCTCCGTTTTCCCCATTGCCAAGTCGCAGGACGTGATGGCTTATACCGAAGAGGCGGCGCCGCGTTTGCGTTCGGCCCTTGCGCAAAAAGTCAAGAGCCAATTGCGCATTATTCCTGAGCTGCACTACCACTTGGACGACTCCATGGAGTACGAAGCCAACATCGATCGTTTGCTCCGTGAGGGCGGCGAAAATCCCTTCAAATAAACGTTTGTGAATCCGTCCCATCCAGCCAAACTTGGGGGACGCTTCTTGCGGGGGCGTACGCTCTCTACCTACGTGACGTGGGCCGCTGCCGCTGGTGTGGCCGTGGGCACCGCTGCTATGATTGTGGTGCTCTCCGCTTTCAACGGACTGGAGGCCTTGGTGATGGAGACCTATGCGAGCGTGCATCCGGATGTGACAATCACGAGTACGGAGGGGGGGCGTTTTGCACTTTCGGACCGAACAGCTTCCGCCCTGCCCGATCTATTTCCAAACGGATTTTACCGAATGCAGGAGCAGAAAGCCTTATTGCGTTCGGAAACCCGCGAAGTCCTTGTGAATGTTGTGGGCATCCCCGCCGACCAATGGGCCCAAACGCCCTGGATGGACTCGCTCACCAGCGCAGCCGACCTGCCCTTTGCACACCTCCACGCAGCCGCCCTCGGCTACGGTGTGGGCATTCAAGTCGGTCTGCTTGAACTCAGTGGACGCGAAGGCCTGGAACTCCTTTGGCCCAACGGACAACCCGACCTAGGCATTGACGTCGCCTCACACTTTGCCCGCCAGCGCATCTCGCCCACCCGCATCTTCCGCGTGCATCCGCAAGTGGATCAGAACACGGTGGTGGTGGATTTGGCCACGCTGCAAGCTTGGACGGGGGACGCACGCATTTCGGCCGTGCACGCTTGGAACGTGGACGATGTGGAAACGGTCCAAAAGCGCCTCAGCGCCCTCGACCCCACCCTCGTCATTCAGCGCCCCGAAGACCGCGAAGCCGCCCTTTTCCGCGTCATGAAGAGCGAAGGCCTCATCACGACCGCCATCCTCGCCTTCATTGTCCTGCTCGCCTCGCTGGGCCTCTACAGCGCTACGGTGCTCTTGGGCATGGAGAAATCGAGCCAGCGCGCCATCCTTCGGGCCATGGGCATGTCCGAACGCCACGTCCGCCTCAGTTTCTGGTGGAGCGGCCTCTGGGTCAGCGGCTTGGGCGCCCTCATCGGTTGGGGCATCGGCGGCCTGCTCATTGCGGGACAAGCCCACTTTGGCTGGGTGTCCCTGGGCACCGGCTACGTCGTAGCCTCCTACCCCGTTGCCTACAGCTGGGTGCAAGCGCTATGGGTCTTTGGATTTGTGCTTTTGGTGGGGGGATTGCTTTCCGCCTGGGCCACGCAAGGCCTAAAAACGCGAATGGCGGATTTGAGGGGGAGCTAGGGCTGGAGGGCTAGAGAGCTAGAGAGCTAGAGAGCTCGGGCTGCGCCCTGTGGCTAGAAGGCTGGAGGGCTAGAGGGCTGGAGAGCTCGGGCTGCGCCCTGTGGCTAGAGAGCTGCCAACATCGGCCCGTATTCCTCCACAATCTTGTCAAAGGTGGCCATGAGTTCATCGACCTCGTTGGAAGTCACCAGCGTCATGCGGTAGTCCTTAAAGTTGGGGAAGTCCCGGAAGTAGTTGGCGTAGTGCCGGCGCGTTTCTGTGATCGCGAGTCCTTCCCCTTTCCATTGAATAGCCAATTCCAGGTGTCGGCGCGCGGCTTGAACGCGGTCCTCCAAGGAGGGGGCAGCGAGGTGCTGGCCGGTCGCCATGAAGTGCTTGATTTCGTTGAAGATCCAGGGGTAGCCTATGGAGGCGCGACCAATCATGACGCCGTCGACGCCGAACTTGTCGCGCATTTCGATGGCCTTTTCGGGGCTGTCGATGTCGCCGTTCCCAAAGACGGGGATGGTCATGCGCGAGTTGTTCTTGACTTCGCCGATCAGGGTCCAGTCCGCGTCACCTTTATACATCTGCTTGCGGGTTCGGCCGTGAATGCTGATCGCTTGGATACCGACATCTTGAAGACGTTCGGCCACTTCCACAATGTGCTTGCTTTCGTCGTCCCAGCCCAAACGCGTCTTCACCGTAACCGGCTTGTTGACAGCTTTGACAATTTCTGCCGTCATGCTGACCATCTTGGGAATGTCCTGGAGGATACCCGCACCAGCTCCCTTGCAGGCCACCTTCTTAACGGGGCAGCCGTAGTTGATGTCGATGATGTCGGGGTTGGCCTCCTCACAGATGGCGGCGGCTTCGCGCATGGAGTCAATTTCGGCGCCAAAAATTTGGATACCGATCGGGCGTTCGTACTCGAAAATGTCCAATTTCGCCACCGATTTGGCGGCATCCCGGATCAACCCTTCGGACGAAATAAATTCGGTGTACATCAAATCGGCCCCGTGCTGCTTGCACAGCGCACGAAAAGGCGGATCGCTCACATCCTCCATGGGAGCCAGCAACAAGGGAAAATCTCCTAATTCTATGTCCGCAATCCGCGCCATTTACCCGATTTTAGTCCTGCAAAATTACGGCATCCCTAACTTCCCCTTTCCATGAAGCAACGCGAAGTCCTCACACTCCTTTTAGCCATCCTGGCGGGCACCCTGCTGGCCGGACTTTTCGCGCCGAAAGCCCTTCAATTTTTTGGCTACACCGGCATGACCATTGAGGACATTGTCGCACGACCCGAAGCCAGCGCCGGCCGCGCCCTCCTCCTAGGCCAAGCCCTCTACACGCTCTTCATGTTCGCCCTGCCCGGCCTCTACCTCCTGCAACGCTGGCGCGAAAAACCCCTCGTTCCCGCATTGCCGCAACGACCTTGGTCCTGGATCGACAGCCTCCTCGCATGGGCCATCCTCCCCTTGAGCCTCCCCTTCCTCTCCTGGTGCACCGAACTCTGGTCCACCCTCTCCGCCGATTGGGCCTTCATGGCACCCCACTTCGAATCTGCCCAAGCCTCCGACCGCGCCGTCGAAAAAATGCTCTTCTTCCCCACCCTCGGCGATCAACTCTTTAGCCTAACCACCTTCGTCCTGATCGCTGCGCTTTCCGAAGAGATTCTATTCCGCGGCGCCGTCCAACGCCTCCTTCACGACCGAACCAGCCCCCTTCCCGCCATCTTGGGCGCCTCCCTCGCCTTTGCCCTAGGCCACATGAACTTCGTGCAATGGCCGTTCTTGCTAGGCGCCGGACTCATCCTTGGCGGCCTGTACTGGCTTTCGGGTCGCCTCTGGGTCACCATGGGCGCACATGTCCTTCACAACGGACTCACGTACTATTGGACTCTTCAAGCGGGCCCAAATCAATACGGTAACCTGGAGGTGGACGTACCGGGTTGGGGGGTTGCCCTGTCCACTGGGGTAGCCGTGGCGATAGGTTTCCTCTTGTATAGGAAAGTCATTGGGCTAAAGGGCTTGAGAGCTGGAGGGCTGGAGGGCTAGAGGGCTAGAAGGCTAGAAAGTATCGGTGTCGCTATCAATGGCTTTCTTTGCATTCGGAGTGCGCATAGGCTTTGAAGAAGCACTTGTTCGGCTAAGTAGCGCATTTAGGGAAATCTTTAACGATTTTGCTTCGTCTATCAAGGCATCTGTCTGGAACACCCCAGGCTGAAGTTTTTCCAAGATGTATAGGAGGCTCACAACTTCATCCAAAGAGCCTCTGCTTATTCGCAGAAAATAGGCAAATTCCTTATCTCGGCCTCTTCCAGAACCTTCGGCAATATTAAGGTGGATGGAAAGCGTTGCTCGTAAAAGTTGATTTTTTAGATATAGCTCACGGCTAAAAAAGGAGTGGTAACTAAGTTCATGAACTTTCAAAAAGAAGCCCTGGCTTGAATGCCAAACGCGTAACGAGGTATAGTCAATCATATCCACAAGGACGGACACCATGTCCACATAGCCGGTAAGAAACGGAACTAAGTACTTAGGGTCCGGCAGACTCGCCACCAAGCTTCAGGGCGAAGCCCGTGCACTCTAGCTCTCTAGCCCTCAAGCTTCAGGGCGAAGCCCGAGCCCTCTAGCCCTCTAGCCCTCTAGCCACAGGGCAAAGCCCGAGCCCTCTAGCCCTCTAGCCCTCTAGCTCTCTAGCCACAGGGCGAAGCCCGTGCTCTCTAGCTTCCTAGCCCTCTAGCCAAAAAAAAGCCCGACACTTTCGCGCCGGGCCTTTTCGGGTATAAACGTTTGGAACGTTTAGTAGGTCTTGTACAGTTCTTCGGGAGAACCTGCAGGATTGGTTGAGTAGCTGATCTTCAAAGCCTGCGCCTTGCGGAGCTCTTGCTTCAAGTCAGAGATCAAGCCCATTTTCACGTCGATGTCAGCCTTGATGGAGACGGTGAATTTGGGACGCTCAGCCTCGTTGATTTCCTCGCGCTTGAGGATAACAAACGACTGCACATCGCCCACGCTGCCCAACTGGTCGTCCAGCTGGATGCGGGGTTCAGAACCGTAGAGTTCGGTATTACGAGGAGCACCCATGTAGATGTAGGTGGTCAAATCCTTTCGGTCCAACTTCTGAATCTCCGTGGCCTTGGGCTTCTTCACTTTAACCAAAAGCGTAACCTCGCGCATCGTGGTGGTTACCATGAAGAAGAAAAGCAACATGAAGACGATATCGGGCAAAGATGCCGTCGATACGGGTGGAGTCTCTTTGGATTTTTTCTTGCGAATCTGTGCCATTATCCTCCTACACTTACAGGTTCAGCCTCAGAAATGAACTGAGGATACACCTCAGAAATTGCCGCTTGGCCTTCCTCGTTTAACAGATCAAAGGGACGGCCGAACTTACGTTCAGCCAATTCATTGCGAAGCTCAGAGTACGCCCCCAACAATTCGTTGCGCACCTTCACAAACATGTCGTAGTTGGTGCCACGGTCGTTTTGCAGAGAGATGATCGCCTTAGTGGGATTTTCAGAGCTCCTGGGGTCACGGGCGCCACGGCAGTCCTCGCAAGAGCCATCTCCGTTGTTATCAATGAACAACTTCGTAGCTGCACGCAAGTCTTCGAGCTCCATGTACTCCTCCTCAACCAGCAACTGGTTGTTGGAGTTTACCAAAACAACGAAAATGTTCTTCTCGCGGATCTCATTATTATCGGGTGGTGGCTCTTCTGACCACGGCGGTAATTTGACCATCAAGCCCTTATCCACGTCCATCGTCGTGGTGACGAGGAAGAAGATCAAGAGCAGGAAGGCGATATCCGCCATTGACCCTGCATTGATTTCCGGAATTGCACGTTTATTTCTAGCCATGAGGCAAGAATTATTTACGAATACGAGACAAAGAAGAATACACAACCGCGCCAACGGCCAACAAGAAACAGATGTAGAAGGCGTTTAGGCCTGTTGACACCCATTTCGTAGTAGACTCGTCTACGTTGTTGTAGAGCGCAAAGTCCGAGCCGTCTGCCAAGACATAGCTCAACACAAAAACGGCTGCCAAAACACCCAAGCTTTTACCTGCATTGCGCAGGCCAACTGGGTTAATCAACATACCATTTACTGCGCTGGCTACGGCCAACAAGGCAGCAACCACAACCAACACAACAGTCAATACAACTGCTGAGGTGACCATGCCGTCTGAACTTGAGAACCAGATTCCCAATGTGGGAATCGCACCTGCCAATCCTGCTAGCACGGCGGCTCCCATGGAAATTACCCGCACGTTTTTCATATCTAGCTAAGGATTACTTGTTCTTTTCTTGATAAGCAGCAACCATATCCAAGAAGGAGATAGAAGCGTCTTCCATTTTGTTGACGATGTTGTCAATCATAGCGATGATCAAGTTGTAGAAAACTTGGAGGATCATAGCCGTGATCAAACCGAATACCGTGGTCAAAAGTGCCACTTTAATACCACCAGCTACCAGTGAAGGAGAGATATCGCCTGCCGCTTCAATCGCGTCGAAGGCATCAATCATACCGATAACCGTACCCATGAAGCCCAACATCGGAGCCAAGGCGATGAACAAAGAGATCCAAGAAACGCCGCGCTCAAGCTTGCCGTTTTCAACGGAACCCACAGAAACGATGGCCTTGTCGACCATGTCGATGCCTTCGTTCATTTTGTCCAAACCGTTGTAGAAGATGGAAGCCACAGGACCGCGGGTGTTGCGGCAAACCTCCTTGGCAGCTTCAACACCACCGTTGTTCAAAGCGGCTTCAACGTCTGCCAACAACTGGTCGTTGTTAGAGGTAGACATGGCCAAGTAGATAATACGCTCAATGACCAACGCCAGACCCAATACGAGGGCCAACAATACGAAGGACATGAAGAAAGGTCCACCATCGATGAACTGCTTCTTCAACACTTGGGTAAAGCTTGCTTCTTCTTCAGTAGCAGCTTCTTCACTCACAACTTCTTCAGCAGCGGCGGTAGAATCCGTAGCGGCAGTAGCGTTAGAGTCAGCGGCAACCGTTTCGTCAGCGGCAACCGTTTCGGTAGCAGCGGCTTCGGTCGCATCTTGAGCGAAGGCGCTAGAGCTAAACATTACACCTGCTACGAGCAACAGGGCGAAAACCTTTTTCATGGGTTTTTGGGCGAGGTTAGATTAAACAAATTAATGTAAGAGGGACAAAAGTAGGGGAATTGGACCTACCTCCCAAAGGGCGCACAAAAAGAAATGGTTAAGTCTATTTGTTGACCGCCATTTGGAGCGCGTTCGCGTCCCAGTCGGGCGTGTCTAGAATAGCCTCGAGGGCATCGGCCGGATCGCTGACGACCGTCCAAAGCTGGAGGTGCTCCGGACGCATGAAATCTTCCTCGACCATTCGCTCAAGCATCTGAAGCTGAGGGTCGTAGAAGCCATTTTGGTTCACGATGACGATGGGCTTGAGGTACTGGCCCAAACGCTTCAATGTGATGGCCTCCAACAATTCTTCCAAGGTGCCGCAGCCGCCAGGGAGGGCAATGAGGCCTTCGGTGTTGGCGAGCAGGAGTTGCTTGCGTTCGGACATCGTGTCCACAAAAATGAAATCCTCCACGAGGGGATGGTTCATTTCGATGTCTTTCAGGAAGTTGGGCATGACGCCGTGCGCAACGCCCCCGCCTTCGATGATGGAGGTGGCAATGTGCCCCATCAAGCCCGTCTTGCCGCCGCCAAACACGAGTTCCGCCCCGTGGGCGATAAAGGCATCTGCGAGGCGTTCAGCGCCTTCCATGTAAATCGGATTCGTCTTCGCCGAACCGGCGCAATACACCGTGACACGAGCCCCTTTTAAAGATTTCATGGGCGGGATTTTGAGGCGTTTCTGAGAGCTTCCAACTCTTGGGCGAGGGCTTCCGCCTCGGCCGTTTTGAGATCCGCTTTCGCGCGATTCACTTTGGAGAGCTCAAAAGCTTCCTGCAATTTCTGTTTGTAAAGGGCCTCGAGCTTTTCCTCTTGACTCTTTGGTTTTAGCCATCCGAACATGGCCACAAAGTTACGCGATGGGCTTTCGGTAAAAGAGGCCGGCGATGGCATTCGTCACTAGACCAGCCACCGGCGCAAAAAGAGCCGACTGCGTAGCATAGCTTTTAAAGTTGAAATAGGCGGCAGCCTCCTCGGGAGTGGCCTCCCCAGAACCCACAGAAAACGCAATGAAATCGTCAAAGAAACTAGGGTTGACGTAGGTGAAGAAAAAGTACAAGGAGGGAATGGATAGGGCGCCCACCATGAGGCCCATGATGCCCCCTAGTTTGAGGCCCTCCCAGTAGGTCCAGTCGCTGCCTAATTCGGCCCGGCGGTAACGCAAAGCCCAAACCATAATGGCGACGGCCGGAATAAAGAAGAGGTTGTCGTAGAGTAAAAATTGATCAATGTGCACCGTGTGAAGGCCCAGGAGGAACTCCATAATGAGCCACGAAAGGCTCACGAGGGCAAACATCATGGAAAAGCGAAAGGTCGTCAGCATAGGTAGAAAGGTTTGAGCGAATGTAGTAGCAGCAACGGTGAAATTTCAACCAAAGTGTGTGAGCGATTCAACTCTTTGATGCAACGATGCTTAAAAGGTTGCAAGGCCGCGTATTTTTGCAGCATGAAACGCGCCTTACTTTGGACAGTTGTCCTATTAACGTCATCGACGATTGGCTTTTTATACTACATCGGCTTTTTCATGAGCCTGGAAGTGAAAGAAGGTCCAGAGGGTGGCTACCTCCTCGGCGGCTTTTACCATACCGGGCCTTACGAAGAAGTGGGTGAGACGTTTCTACGCGCGAAGGCAGCTGCGGATTCTTTGGGTTTCCCAACGGATACATTGGTTGGCTGTTACTTCGATGATCCCAACACGGTCGAAGCGGATAGTTTACAGAGCTTTATTGGTGCTGTACTCGCTTCGGGCGACTTCTCCTATGTGGGCAATATCGATCCGGGACACCTGGAAATCCATGCTATTTTCGAAGGCCAAGCCTTGTATGTGGACTTTCCGTTGAAGAACGATTTATCCATGATTGTAGGGGCCATTCGCGTCTATCCATTTTTGACCAAAGAAGCTGAAAAGCGTGGCTTCGAAACCGGTCAAGTCTACGAAATTTATTCTGAGAATACGATACGCTACGTCTTCCAAACCTACCCCGTAGCCCAAGAAGCCAGTGACTCCTTTTGGGAGTTGGTGGACGATTCTGGCGACCTAGGGGAATAGGACTACCTTTACCTCCTTGAAAACATTTAATGACTTAGGTCTTGCGTCTCCATTGTTGGACGCATTGGCCGATCAGGGCTATCAGAGCCCCACTCCTATCCAAGCTCAAGCTATTCCTCCCGCGCTCGAAGGACGCGACATTCTGGGAACGGCCCAAACAGGAACCGGCAAAACTGCCGCCTTTACCCTGCCCATCCTCCAGCAGCTCATGCCGGTTGCGACGCATCCAGGGAAGCGCCCCATTCGGGTGCTCATTTTGACGCCCACCCGCGAGTTGGCCCTTCAAATTGACGAAAGCATCGGCCTCTATGGCGCCCATTTGAAGCTCAACCATGCCGTCATCTTCGGAGGCGTCGGCCAGAAGCCCCAAACGGACGCCTTGCGCCGAGGTGTGGACCTTTTAACCGCTACGCCGGGCCGTCTATTGGACCTCATGGACCAAGGCTTTGTAGACCTTAAACATTTAACGCACTTCGTGTTGGACGAAGCGGACCGAATGCTCGACATGGGCTTCATCCACGACGTCAAGAAGGTCATCGCTAAACTGCCTAAGAAGCGTCAAACGCTCTTCTTTTCGGCCACTATGCCCAAAGAAGTCGTAGCCCTGAGCGACCAGCTGCTGCACAATCCCGTTCGCGTTGCCGTTGCACCCGTTTCTACCACGGCAGAGACGGTTCAACAGAAAATTTTCTTTGTAGACCAGAAGACCAAACGCTTCTTGCTGCGCGATTTGTTGCAGGACAGCGCGGAGGAAATTCCGTCCGTTCTCGTCTTCACGCGCACCAAACACGGCGCAGATCGCGTGGTGAAAGATTTGGTCAAGGCCGGTATATCCGCCCAAGCCATTCACGGCAACAAGAGCCAAAATGCGCGTCAAAACGCTTTGAGCAATTTTAAGTCGCGCGAGACGCGTGTCCTCGTCGCCACGGACATTGCTGCGCGGGGCATCGACATTGACGAACTCACGCACGTCATCAATTTTGAAATTCCAAACATCCCCGAAACCTACGTTCACCGCATTGGACGAACGGGCCGTGCAGGTCTGAGTGGCGTGGCGTGGTCCTTTGTCGACAAGGAAGAGCGCCCCTACCTGAAGGACATTCAGCGCTTGATAAAGATGGACCTTCCCGTAGAGGAAAACCACGCCTATCCTCCCGGAACAGCGGTGGAAGGCGCTTCAACCTCTTCCGATTCAAACGCTTCTGAAGCGCCCGCAAAGGGCCGAAGCCCACGCAACTCCGCTTCCTCCTCCGAGGAAGGCGCTCCCAAAAAACGCCGCAGCCGTGGCGGCCGCAACCGTCGGAAGCCTGCTTCTAATGAAGGCTCAGAAGGTGGACGCTCCGAAGGGCGCAGTGAGGGTCGTAGTGAAAATCGCTCCCCACGCGAAGCACGTGAAGGCCAAGATGGCGCACGTGAACCTCGCGCAGAAGGAGGCAACCGCCGCCGAGGGGGCCGCAACCGTCGCCCGTCAGGGGATAGTCAACGTCCCGAAGGTGCCCGAACTGAAGGCACGCGCAGCTCCGGAAACCGTGAAGATGGCGCGCGCAATGAGAGCACGCGCACCGAAGGCAGTCGCTCATCGTCATCGCGCGGTCGTGGCGGACGCAACCGCTCCGGCGCTGGCACTAGTTCCACTTCAGGCGGTCCCAAAAAGGGCCAAAAGCGTTCCAGCGGACCAAACCGTCCTTCATTGGGTGACCGCACCGCGGCCGGCCAAAAATCAGGTTCCGACAAGAAAAAAGGGGGCTGGCTTGGGCGTCTTTTTGGGGGCTAGAGAGCACGCGCTACGCGCTGTGGCTAGAGGGCTAGAGAGCACGCGCTACGCGCTGTGGCTAGAGGGCGCAGCTTGCCTACATAAAGTCTTTGCCCCCTCTACTGCACTTGAAGCCGCTCCACAAAAAGTTGCCCCTTAGACGTCTCTGCCCGGATCACATAGATGCCGGCGGGGATGCCTTGACTGCTCCAAGAAACATTCGATGACGACGGCTTATTAGACCAAAGCATTCGGCCATCCGCCGTCCACATTTGAACATTCAGTAGCGTGGCATTTGGAGATGTGAGTTCAATCCTATCCCCCACTCGAAGGAGCTGAATGGCATTCGCGTCCGTTTCTGGAACGCCAATGCCCGAAATTACCACTTGACTTTGAGCACTATCCGCGGTGCATGCATTGTAGGCCATGCATAAAACGGTGTAGGTACCATTTGAAGCGTACACATGACTAGCCGTGCTATCGGTGGCGCTCAAGGTTTGCCCATCCCCAAAGTCCCAATACACAGAATCCACCGCTGAGTTGAGGGAGAAATACGCAGAATCCAAGAAACTCGCAGTGGAAAAAGAGGCGGAAAGCGCGTCACAGAGCGTAATGGTCGCACAGAGGCTGTCGGTGCTGCACGCATTGAAGGCCACCCCGCAAATCATGTAGGTGCCGGGTGCGCTGAAAATGTGTTGAACCGATGAAGAGGTATCTGAGATACCAGAACCATCTCCAAAATCCCAGTAGATGGAGTCTGCATGTAGACTTGAATTTGAGAGGGTCAACGTGGTATTGGAAGTCAGCCACTGGAAGGCCAAGGTTGGTGCCAGGCAAGGATTGATATCCACGCGCTGGGCGTACGGACGGCCGTTGCCGGTTCGGTCTTCGACCCACGCCCCGATCGCTAGGCCGTTGTGAATGGGAAGGAGGTCGATTCGGCTCTTTGTGCCGTTCGAATTGGTGGCAAAATCCATTTCGGCAGGCGTATTCAAGAAATTCCCGAGCGTATCCAATTCCACCAAAAGCACATCCTTGGGGAAGACGCCGTTGCTGTTGCCATCCGACACCAGGAAGACTGGGTGATCGTTCCAAACGTGCAAATGGCCGCGGTGCGAAATGTCCGATGTACCAATCGTGTAGACCACTTGCGCATTGGTGCCTAAAAGTCGAGCGCCTGTATGGGCATGGAGCTTTTGCACGGATTCCCCCATATTCCCTTGACTCGACGTGGTCATCTCCGCAATGGCCCAGAGGTATTTGGAATCATCTCCTCGCGCCAAACGCATATTGCGCTCATACAGCGTGTTTTGGGTTCCAAAATCCACCCCATTAGCCCCCCAAGGCAAGGTGCCATCCGGGTTGATGCGCTGGATAAAGGATTGTAAGCTCAATCCCTGAGCGCCCCCATACCCAAAGTAGGCCGTATCGCCTCGGTGAATGAAATCGTAGCGATTGAACGAATACGTATACCAACCATTCGACAAAGCCACTGGGCTGGTCCAAACGGCCGTACCCGCTGTGCTGTAGCAATGTGCATAAGGAAGTGCGGAAGGCGAAAACCCTGCTTTGTCGTGGAAGACGAACATGAATTTGCTGTTGCTCATTTCGATGAATTCGCCGGGCCAGGATTGATGCGATGAAACGGTCGGAGTCACCGTAATCGGTGTCGTCCATTGGGCAACCCCCGTGGAAGAGTACTTCTGAATGACGGCATGGCTGGCCGGCAGGTAGGCCGTGATTAGATCGCCTGAAGCAATTGGCAACAAACGCACGCAGTACCCTTGCCCTAAGGTGATGCCATTCGTCCCCCACTGCTTGGTGCCCGAGGGGCTGACCTTGTGCACGCGAGCATCCCCATTTCCACCCGTTCCGGTTATACCGAGGTAGACATTGTTGGTGTTATCAACGGCCATGTCCCACAGTGAGGTAGACGTGCTCATTCCAATCGTATTATCGACGATCATCCCATTGGGGCCAAACTGCGGTGTACCACTCGTGTCCAAAAGCTGCAATCGCAACTCGTAATAGGTCGGCCCAGAGACAGGCGCCCAAAACGCGATATACGTTCGGCCGTCATCCGTCGCAACCGTCATCATGTCGTCTGTATTCACATTAGCCGCCAACGTATTGAGGGCCGTGTTGGTGGTCCACTGAGCGTGAAGCGCGGAACAAAGGGCCGAAAAGAGGAGAAGGATAGTGTTTTTCATAGTAGGGTGTGTGCCTAAAGGTACACGAGGTAGCGGTTGATCGGTTCTCACCTACCTTCGCCCAAAGCACACGCACTACCCATGAAAAACATTGCCATCACTCTAGGCGCTGCCATCGCAGGCATGCTGCTCAACGGGCTGTTGATTACCTACAGTTCCTATTTTGTAGCACCCCCGGCAGGTGCGGATTTGACGACCGAAGCTGGATTGCAGGCCGCCATTCATTTGATGGAGCCCAAGCATTTTTTGATGCCCTTTTTGGCCCATGCGCTCGGCACTTTCCTCAGCGCGGTCCTGGTCAGCCGTTTTGCAACCGAACGGCCATTCTCACGCGCCATGCTGCTTGGCTTCCTCTTTCTCGCAGGCGGCATCAGTATGGTCCGAATGCTCCCCTCCCCCATGTGGTTCAACATCACCGACCTTGGCCTTGCGTACTTGCCGATGGCGTATTTGGGGTATCTCGTGGGGAGAAAGAGTTTAAGGGTTAAAGGGTTAAAGAGTGGCGCTTCGCGCTGTTCGTTTGTTTGTTGGTGTGAATCAACACCACCGGCGGTCCCATCATAAAAAAAGGCCCGGCGCTTCCGCGCTGGGCCTTTGCATGTACATACGATGAGATTATGGGAGATGGCAGATCAAGCTCTCTAGCCTCAGGGCGAAGCCCGAGCTCTCTAGCTTCCTAGCGCTCTAGCTGCCAAGGACCTCACTTCAAATCAAATCGATCCAAATTCATGACCTTGTTCCAAGCGGCGACGAAGTCCTGGAGGAATTTCGTTTGGCCGTCGGCGCAGGCATAGATTTCGGCGATGGCGCGGAGTTCCGAGTTGGAACCGAAGATGAGATCCACGCGGGTACCCGTCCATTTGACTTCGCCGGTCTTGCGGTCACGCCCTTCGAAGGCCGTGCTGTGCTCGTTGGTGGCGGCCCACGTAGTGCCGAGGTCCAGGAGGTTGACGAAGAAGTCGTTGGTGAGTGATTCGGGCTGTGCCGTGAAGACACCGTGCTTAGAACCGCCGGTGTTGGCATTGAGCACACGAAGGCCGCCGACCAAGACGGTCATTTCGGGGGCCGTCAAGGTGAGCAACTGGGCCTTATCCACCAGCATTTCCTCAGCGGAAATGGAGTACGCACGCTTGGTGTAGTTGCGGAAACCGTCTGCTTGAGGCTCCAACCAGGCGAAGGACGCTACGTCGGTTTGGGCTTCGCTGGCGTCCGTTCGGCCAGGGGTGAAGGGTACTTCTACGCTGTGGCCCGCTTTGGCAGCCGCTGCTTCCACGGCAGCGCAACCGGCCAAGACGATGAGGTCGGCCATGGAGATGGCCTTTCCGCCGGTAGCAGAGGCGTTGAACGAGGCTTGAATGCCCTCCAAGGTGTCGAGGACTTTGCCCAGGTCTGCGGGGTTGTTGGCTTCCCAGTAGCGCTGGGGCGCCAACCGCACGCGGCCGCCGTTGGCGCCGCCGCGTTTGTCGGAGCCGCGGAAGGTGGACGCGGAAGCCCAAGCGGCACCTACCAATTGGGAGATGCTTAGGCCGCTGGCTAGGATTTGGCCTTTCAAAGCTTTCACATCGGCTGCATCCACCAAGGCATGGGTGAGTGCGGGAATGGGATCCTGCCAGATGAGCTCTTCGGCGGGAACTTCAGGCCCTTTGTAGAGGCTGCGGGGACCCATATCGCGGTGGGTCAATTTGAACCAAGCGCGTGCAAAGGCATCGGCAAATTCGTCGGGATTCTCGTAGAAACGACGTGAAATTTTGGCGTAGGCGGGATCAAAGCGCAACGACAAATCCGTTGTAAGCATGGTGGGCTGGTGGGTTTTGCCGGCAATGTGTGCATCGGGCACCGTTCCAGCACCTGCGTCGCCTTTGGGCTTCCATTGGTGGGCGCCTGCGGGGCTCTTGAAGAGTTCCCACTCGTAGCCAAACAGATTTTCAAAGTAGTTGTTGCTCCACTTGGTGGGGGTGGTGGTCCAAATCCCTTCCAAGCCAGAGGTGATCGTATCCTCGGAATGGCCTTTGCCCATGGTGTTCTTCCAGCCCATGGACTGCTCCTCGATGGGGGCGCCGGCGGGTTCAGGGCCGACGTATTTCTCGGGGTCACCGGCACCGTGCGTTTTGCCGAAGGTGTGGCCTCCTGCAATCAAGGCTACGGTCTCTTCGTCGTTCATTGCCATGCGCGCAAAGGTTTCGCGGATGTCTTTGGCGGCTGCCAAGGGGTCTGGGTTGCCGTTGGGTCCTTCGGGGTTGACGTAGATGAGACCCATTTGGACGGCGGCCAAAGGATTTTCTAAGTCGCGCTCACCACTGTAGCGCTTGTCTGCGAGCCACTCGCCCTCAGAGCCCCAGTAGATGTCCTCTTCGGGTTCCCAGACGTCTGCGCGACCGCCCCCAAATCCAAAGGTTTTGAAGCCCATGTCTTCCAGGGCGACGTTACCGGCTAAAATCATCAAATCCGCCCATGAAATCTTGCGGCCGTACTTCTGCTTCAGGGGCCACAAGAGCAAGCGAGCCTTGTCCAGGTTGCCGTTGTCGGGCCAGCTGTTCAATGGTGCAAAGCGCTGCGTACCTGCGCCTGCGCCGCCGCGGCCGTCGCCGGTACGGTAGGTTCCCGCTGAGTGCCAGGCCATTCGGATAAAGAAGGGGCCGTAGTGGCCAAAATCGGCGGGCCACCAATCCTGTGACGTCTTCATGAGGTCGACCAAATCCTTCTTCAAGGCTTCGTAGTCGAGGGACTCAAAGGCTGCCGTGTAGTCAAAATCCGCTTCCATGGGATTGCTCAAGGAAGAGTGTTGACGAAGAATATTCAGATTCAGTTGGTTAGGCCACCAATCTTGGTTGCGCGTGCCGCGGCCCGCAGCCTTGGGGGCATTATGGCCTGAAAATGGGCATTTCGCCTCGGAACTGTTCACGTTGTACGAGGTTTTGCCGGAATGAGCGTCGTGGGACATGGGTATCGGTTTAGAGGGTTGACTATGAGAAACGCATCTAGGGCGTGTAGGTTTTCCAAGCGTAAAAATACCGGCTTTCCTCTATAAGAAAATTCAAATATTATTATGATTACATAAGTTTGCCTTATGTTATCATCCATATCGCGGATTCAGCTCCATTCCTTGGAAGTGCTGATTCAACAGGGGAGTTTTGGGCGCGCAGCAGACCACTTAAACATTTCTCAGCCGGCTCTGAGTATGCAAATCCAGCGTTTGGAGGAGCTCTGTGGAGGGGCTTTGGTCCAGCGCAGCAGTAGACCGTTGAAGCTAACCCCATTTGGCGAACAGTTTCTACCCTTGGCGCAACCCATTTTGCGTCGCTTTGAGGATTTGGAAGACTGGCTGCAGGACGCCCAATCGACCGTTTCAGGGCCGCTTCGCCTGGCGGCTATACCAACGATTGCCCCGTATTGTTTGCCTACCGTGCTCCCTGCTTTTCACGCCCAGTTTCCGGAGGTTCAACTTCACGTGTCCGAACTCCCCACCGAGCAACTCCTCGAGGCCTTGCTTCAGGAACGCTTGGACGTGGGATTGATGGCACTGCCCGTAGCACACCGATTAACCCACTTGAAAGTACTCCCCTTGTGGAATGAGGCCTTGTGGGTTTACCATCCGCCTAAGCAATTTGAAGGGTCCGTGCCTGCAGAGGTCCTTCAAGCATGGCCCACCTACCTATTGGCGGAAGGTCACTGCCTTCGGGATCAAGCACTTGGCCTCTGTGATCCCCAAAAAAGTGGGCAGGCCTCAGGATTACAGTACCAATCGGGAAGTTTGGATACCCTGATGCGCTTGGTGGATGTTCAAGGGGGCCTTACCATTGTGCCGGACATGGCGCGGAACTATTTGGCCCCGAACCAAAAGTCCATGCAAACGTCCTCGATCGCAAGTCCCCATGCGGAGCGTCAAATTGTGCTCGTCTATCCGGCCAAATCGCATAAAAAAAAGCGCATCGAATCCTTGCGCCTTGCCTTGATGGATTATCTTTCTCACTCATAAGATCCCCATGCGCAAAACCTATCCCCACGTAGACGACTACCTCCAAGACCAAGGCCTCTGGCAGGAAGAACTTTCGGCCCTCGTAGATATCCTTCGCGATACGGAGCTGGAAGAGACGACCAAATGGTCTACGCCCGTGTATGTGTACCGCGGCACCAATTTGGTCGGTCTAGGTGCGTTTAAAAACCACTGTGCCATCAGTTTTTTCAATGGGGCTTTGCTGCCTGATCCTGAGGGAGTGTTGACCAAGCCGGGCGAAAACACCCAGGCAGGGCGCTGGATCAAATACACCTCGCTAGCGTCTATCCAGAAGGACCGGAAGATGCTCCAGCAGTACATTCAGGACGCCATGGATGCCGAACGTGCAGGCCTGAAAGTGGAGATGAAGACGGTGGACGACTATGAGGTGCCGGAAGAACTCACGGAGGCTTTTAAAACCGATGCCGCGCTGGCGGAGGCTTGGGGCGCGCTGACACCTGGACGGCAACGGGCCTACATCCTCTTCATTGCTGGCGCAAAACAATCCGCCACACGCGCTGATCGCATTGCCAAATACCGCCCCCGCATTCTAAAGGGCAAGGGCATGAACGACTGTATCTGCGGCTTGTCTAAACGCATGCCCAACTGCGACGGCTCGCACAAGCAGCTCCAAAACGCTTAAGGCATCACCCGTGCCCAGTTGGCTAAATGGTGGTAGCCAGGGTGATGGGATGGAAGTACATTTTTATACCGCACTTGGCCGTCTTTAATCACCCAGAGCACGCTGCTGTTTTGCTCTTCCACAAAGTACCCACCCCCAGGGAGGTTGTCCACGATGCCTTCGGTAAAGCTGAAAATCTCATGGGCCTCCCAAACGGATCGATCGAGCACGTCAAAGCCGGGTCGATTTAAGTAGATACGCACGGCTTGGGAGCTGAAGGTTCCGACCTCAAACGCATGCTCGCTCATGGGCCATTTGGACGGGGTGGGACGCTCATTCTGGAGGCAGTTGTTGTTGAAAACCGTCAGCGTACTGTCGGATTCAATGTCCACGTCGTGCTGGCTGTAAAATGGGCCCTCGAGCATGCGGATCACTTTGCCGGTGGCGGGTCGATAGTGCATGATCCAGGAGCCATTTCGGGCACTGATAAACAGATCGCCCCGCTTGAAATAGGGACCGTCGTGTAGGACCGGTTCAATATCGTTGACGTGAATGGGGTCGCCGGGGGTTTCGCTTTTGACCAGCACATGCGTGAGTCCGTTTTCCATGAGGATTTCGGTCAAACTTTTGTGGAACAAAACCTCCCCTGTGTAGGCATGAATTTGTGTGATATGGTTGTCTAGGTAGGGAAAGCGGCCCATTCCCGTTTTGAATACGGGCCTATAGTACAACGGCTTCCCGGCTTCCTTCTCATAGCTGCAGGCCCAAAGGGTGCTGTCTGCCGCCAAATTTTTTCCATGGTGGTGGATGATGCTGTCTTGGTGCCAAATTCGCTGGCTGTTTTTATCGATCCGAATCAAGCCCGAATACCAATCCAGCCCATAAATCAATGAACTGTCCGGCAGCATGATGCTGTGCACAATTCGGTCTTGAGGCACGGCCAATTGCGCAATGGTCCAGGTTTTCAGCGTTTCTCCAGTGCGCAGATTGAGAAGGGCTACGGTGCGCGTATCCTCGGCATTGTGGAAGCTGGTCAGCACGACCACATCCTCGTCTAGCGTATTCACCGGTTGAAAATCTTCGGGGGTCTTCACAAAGGTTTCAGGAAGGGCTGACACTTCTTCCCTCGCCGCTTCAAAAACGTCCAAAAAGCCTACAAAGGCGCGAAGGGGCGCTTGTAGACCTTCGGGCCAGGTCGATTGGCCTGTACTCACTTGCTTGACGCTCCAGCCAAATAGAGACATTCCCGCGACGATGCTGATTCCCGCGGCCAGCCGGCTCATCCACTTTTCTTTCATTCGGCAAAGGTATTCCACAGCCGATTTGCGTATTTTTTGCCTTTATTCCCACCCGAATGCGAATCGGTAGAAGCCCAGGATGCCTACCAGTCGCACCCCATCCATTTGGCCTTTATTGAAAATTACCAGCACTTATGGAAAAAGGTGGTCGTCTACGACGGGATGACTACTCCTTGAAGGCAGGCCTTACCTCGCAGACTTGAACGCCTTTTTACCCCCTACAATGGGCAGTAGAAGTTCCGTGTTCTTTAAGTCTATAGTCAATTCGGTACCGGCCTCTGGGTGCAGCGTAAATTCTTGATCACTTGAAAAAATCATGAGTCCAATTTGTTGCCCCGCAGGAATGACCTGGTCGTCCGGTTGCAGATCAAAGCTCAAGGAATAATAGGTGCCTGGCACAAGCGGCTCACTGCTGCGCACGCTCGCATGGTTTTGAGGATCGGCCCATCCACGGGTAATGATGTTGTGGTATATGGGCGTTCGATCTGAGGAATCCCAGGGCAAGGACACTAACCAAACGGAAAGGTTTGCCGCGGGTTTGGACGAAGCCAAGCGAATGCGCACCGTTGCCAGACCAGAAAGGTGAACGGCCTCTTTGAGCACAGGTGTAACATAAAGCAGCCTGTGGTTGGATGCGGATGCCCTGGCTAAATCAGCCCCAGCAAACGCCACTTCATCCACCAAACGTTCCCGTCCAGCGCGTGGCTTTTTCAAACTCAATCGGCCTGCGGCATTGCCGCCTTTTCGCAGGTGCAAGGCGACGGGTTCCGCAGCAGGGTTGGGGAAATCCGCATACGGAGTGGGCTGGGAGCGCAGATCCCCTTCCCGCACAATCCAGGCTTTGGGTTCTTCCTCGACACCGTTTTCAACATCGTACAAAAAATGGGTAAACCACTTATTCATCATCTCCAAGGGAGGGGGGCCACCGTGGCCACCTTGGTGGTAGTAGATTTGAACAGGCAAGCCCATATCCTTGGCCGCCTGGTAGATGCGGTTGCTGTGCTCAGGCATCACATTCCAATCATTGAAACCGTGGGACATCAGGAGTGCCGCGCGCATCGGCGCAAGGTCATGGAGGTAATCACGACCGGCCCAAAAGTCATTGTAATCCCCTGTAGCTCGGTCCATATTCGCCCGCATGACTTCGTCCCGAACGGTTCTATTCCCAAAATCGCGTTTGGATTCCTCTCCGCTATGGATAAACTCATAGAGCACATCTATGTCCTCGCCGAGATACCCGCCAGGACTGCGCACTAATCCATTCGATCGGTAGTAGTGGTAATACGAGGTATTCGGCGCAACAGGAATGATGGCCTTCAGGCCTTCCACGCCCGTTGTAGCCGCGGCTAGGGGCAAGGTGCCATTGTACGACGTTCCTGTCATACCCACCTTTCCCGTGGACCAAAAGGCATAGACTTTTTCGTCTCCCGTGCGCGTGGAGTACCCGTTTTCTTTGCCTGTAAGCCACTCAATAACTGCCTTGGGCGCTAAGGATTCATTATCTCCTCCCACCGTCGGTGAACCGTCCGAAAACCCCGTTCCAGGCGAGCTGGAGTGCACCACTACAAATCCTCTTGGAACCCAGGTGTTGATTTGTGAATTCGAAAGAATCGGGCGTTCCCCTTTTCGCACCACTTCGGTATGTCTTGGCGGTTCTGGCACTTCCCCCAATTCATGCTTCACGTTCCAAAAAAGATCCCGATCGTTTCCTGCCGTACCCGCATAATACGGGCTACTTTCATAGATAACTGGAAGTTTTAGGCCAAAATTCGTTTGCACCGGGCGGGTAACTGCGACGTACATACGGTCCAAAAGCCCATCTCCATCCGAATCGAACTCGGTTTCCACCCAAAGGTCCTCCCGAATCCAGGAATCCGGATTTGCAAAGCCCGATACTACCTGAGCTTGACCATTGACAATATGTGGACTGTCCTGGCCGCTCATAATCGGAGCAAGTATGTAGAAACCTAGTGCAAATGCCCGCATCCATTTGGTCATAGTACGTGTAAATTTTGGATTGTCATCCGTTAAGGTATTTCAAAATCCACCTGCAAATTAGGCCTTTACCTTCCCAATAGGTGTTCAGTAAATTCCGAACACCCTTTTGGAATCCCGGGAGATTCCACGAAGTGCCGGTAGGTGTTGTAGAAATCAATAACTTAGGAAGAGTAAAGCTTCACTATTTTTTTGAAAACTATGAATCTGACTGTTAATCAGAGGGTCGCTGGTTCGAGCCCAGCAGGAGGAGCACTCAAAATCAAGCACTTACGTCAACCGATGTAGGTGCTTTTTTCAATTCTAGCACACAATCTAGCACACAAATTCCGTCCAAAACGCCCGCAGCTCAGCCTCAACAGTGGGCAAGTGGGAGGCTGAAGGGTCTCGCTAAATTTTTCATCAGGCGTCATTGTTTACGGTTGTTTCGCGTAAGCGGAAGGCACGGCCCCCTTCATCCTCTGTATGATTTACATGTCTAGACATAGACGCCGAATTCGATTGAGGACGGTCAATTAAATGCGACATAGGATCTACAATAGGGTGATTCCTGTGTCCCGAACCTAAATTCGTAATGCCCTCGAAGACTGACGCGAACTGCTCAGACACACAAAATGGGACACTACCAACCTTGTAAATTATATAGTTGCGGATCATGAATCAAAAATAACAGAAAGCAAGTTTGTTCTACTATTTCTCATTTCTGTGAATAGTAGTACCACGCGAAAGGATTCGCGCGGCAGCGGGGGGACAGAACACTGGATTTCATCCCTTTCAAAATTATTTCGATGTTGATTTTCAATTACTTAAGCTGCCGAATATGCGCCAAGCACTAAATTGATACATCACCCCCATTTTCCCGGTAGCTTATAATGTGTGACGGGTACGAAGTACTCTCCCGTGAAGAATAGAGGTATTCCTAATTGCTTGTGAATTCTAATTCTTTCGATAAAAACTAATATTGATCCATCGGTTCTACCGTCATTTATCCACTTTATTCCATCGGATATAATTATGTTTCCAACATAAGAAGTATCACTTGATGAATAAACTATTAATATGGAATGTGGGAAAACTTCTGCTCCGCCTTGAATCTCGTATTCAATTACTTGCATCTCCCCAACGCTTAAGATGTTGACCGTTTTGTTATAGAGCTTAATAAGCTTACCATAAGGGAAGGCATTGTTGAAAAGGCATGACATAATGCTATCTTCCTTATTGATGAAATTCTCAAATTCAACTTTGTCTATTTTAAATCGTAGCTGTTGCTTATCATTCATCACGTACTCGACCAAAGTATCTATTTCTGGATTGACGCTAAAGGCCTCTACAATACTCGGGATACTATCTTCTTGCAACTCGGATTCCGAGACAAGATATGACTGTACTTTATCAGTAACAGATTTGGATTGGAAGGCTAAACACTCGTATTTGTCTGGAATACTTGGGTTGTGACAACCTACCCAGGAAAGCGTAATAAGTAAAATAAGTGTTCTCATAATCAATCTAATAGTTCTCTTGGGAAGCCCGAACAGAATTGTCTATCATGTCATTAACTGACTGTGAATAACCTGTAGTCCCACCACCATTGTACGACTCAACTGCTTTATCCCAACCTTGAAATTCAAAAGTCCTTACGCCTGTTGTGGAATTATAATCAATGCCTCCTTTAAATCCTTTGGTTGCGAGTACACGTATTCCTGCATTTATAGATAGAGTTGAGTTTGTAGCTCCACCATTACTTAGGCCATATTGAGATTTGAATTCATTCCAGTCACCACTTACATTTACTTGCATAACATCGTCAACACCGCCACTTCCAATTGCTGATTCTTGCATTGCCACTGCCTTCACCAAAGTTGGGTCTAGGTTCGGAATATCTGATAGTGCTGAAGTAGGTATCGAAGCATTACCATCCGTTACGAGTTGAAGTGTACCATCATTTTTTGCTTCATTAAACAAATGAGTTGATGCAGCAATTTGATAATCGAGCTTTTGATATCGTGAAGTTGTAGTTGGACTACCGCCCTTTTCCTGAATGACATTTGGCATTCTTGCTTGTACCCAACCTGCCCTTGATTCATAGTGAGTTTGATCCATGACATGATCATCAGCATTTTTATGCATTACATATGTTTCAAAAGATGTTGATGACTCGATTCTGTGAACTTCTTTCCCTTGTCGATTAAAGAAGACAACATCTCTTCCATCTGGATCAATAAGAATGACCGGATTATTATCCGTAAAATTATACGGCGAACGTGTCATATTATCACCACTCATGGCTTTCGGATCCACACTCATCCATACGCTTAACTTGGGATGGTGGTACCGCGCTCCGTAGTAGTGCATCCCCGTCTCTGAATCCAATTCCTTCGAATTCAACCGATACGGTGAACTCCAGCTGTTGGTGCTGCTGCTAGTCCAGTGGTGGAGACTTTCGCCCCAGGCATTGTATAAGAACAGCTCATAGGCCTCTCCCGACTTATCGGTCACCATATCCACATTGCTCACATAATCCGGATGGTACCAATACATAATGCGAGTGCCTATATACAACGGAGTCTCCGACTCTATCCCTTCCCCTGAATTCACCCCAGCGCTTAAGTCCGGGTAAAAACTCTCAATCGGTGCCAAAGCCTCACTTAGATCCTCAACTCCGATCTCACCGCTTAGGCCCAAAAGCACCCTTTCCAGGTCCTGCTTATAGCCCAAGCTCTGGAAAGGAGTCTGGTCCGTCTCTAACCCTTGGGGGGTTTCTCCCGCCGTCGCCGCATCATCGCCGCCGCGCGCACCCGACAACTGCTCCGGCGAGGGGCTCACCCCATAATCCACACCGATGTCCGTGGCAACCCTCTGAGTGCCCATGTAATAATGCTTCGAGCGCTGGTCCGCATTGCTAAAGGACGTGACCACATAGTACGGATTCACATACAGGGTATAAGGCTCCAACGTCGTAACCGTGTTGATCGTCTCATCATTGAGCTGTACCGTCGTCTGGGTGATCGAAGATTTCATGATGCGCTCGCCCGCGTGGTCGTATACATAGTGGTGGATGCCTTGAGCATTCTCCACACCACACAACCACTGCTCCTGGCCCCAGTAATAGCTCGAATGATCCACACCCATCAGGTCCGTGATCTCGGAAATACTGCCCGAAGCATTGTAGGAAAATGACATCGCGTAAGGCACCCCCTGCGAACTGATCACCTGAGATAACTGGTGCGGCTTAGTGCCACTGTACTGGTACGTCAAATCATAGGTCATTTCCTGTGAAGTCGCAGCAAACACCTGAGCCGACGCGTCAGGACTCGAAACCTTTGACAATAAACCGCCCGCCTTATTATACGACGTCGAAACAGCATATTTATTGCCAACCTTGCCCACAAACTCAATAGATCCCGTCATTAAACGGCCCATGTGATCGTACACATACTCAGAGCTCTGGACATTCTCTCCCACCGCAACAAGACTCGTACTCATATCTCGCGTTAATGTCCCTATCATACCATTACCATCGTAGGTGTAAGTGTGATACAATAAGGTAACGATGCGCGTGCAATACTTCCGCAAAGAGCTTGGTCTGTAGTATTTCGGCACTTTCCGCTCATGAACCCCCTTAAACTACGAAATTCGATGAAGATTGATGAAGATTTCAGGTTGTTTTTGGAAGTTTATCATTGCTTTGCCTTTCTTGCTGAACTAAAGTTAAATAGGCAGGATGGAAGAAATAACAATCGGGTGCATCAAAAACACCATTGAATATGGACTAGAATACGGCGAAGACAAGTCCACTTATTATAAGGATTTAGGCATGGATGTCATGGAAGCAAGTGATCATTTGTCGCTTGAGCTTTCAAAATTGATCATGGACGACCTCACCGAGGATGGCGCTTGTTTTAGCTCAGATTTATTGGACCACATGTATGTGGCGCTGTACGTTGAACTGAGCTATTTGTTTCTCCTTCTGCCGGAGCGATTCCTTGAAGATTGGATGACAAGCATTACCGAGGCCTCCTGGGACTCCCCTTACGTTATATATAATGAAAACTGGTCACGGCAACCCACAGTGAGAAATTCAACGTTGTATGAATTGTACTGCTCCGGCAACCTTTATCATAACCTCTATGCCTACAGTGCCTATCGCGCCGTGAGCTATACTTGGCGGTTCTACGCTGGTGGGGTAAGCTCATGGGAAACACTTTTTGAAGGCGCTATGCTTAGGAAGATTCAGAAATTGGCCTACCCACGGGATATACATCGCGAGCTTGCCGAGCATTTCGCCATCACGGGCAACGAGTTTCAAGAGTATCGCGGTGAAAAGCTCATGTCAGAAACCTATGGTGATTACCCCCTTCACGGTGAGGAGGGCGACGACAGTACCAAGCGGTTTACCATGGTTGAAAGCGTCATCGTAATTTCCGCGCTTTTGAAGCAGGCCAAAATCAACCAAGCGGACAACACTGCCATTGCGCGTTTGATCTCACAAATCACCGGGTACAACGCCGAGAACATCAGAAAGAGACTCAACGACCCTTATCAAGGGGCTGACAAGGTCAGGCAACATCGCATGAGCCGAATAATGCCCTTTATCACGGATTTAAACAATGAGGATATCTCGCTGATAATCAGCCAAGAGAGATAAGTAATGCAACATTTGGGGTGACCCCTGGGGTGACCCCACGGCAAATCAACGGCCAACATTTGTGCAGTTAAACAATTAAAACTGTTCAAATGAAACAAATCATTGTCACCACCCACGAAGAGCTGCGCGAGCTTTTCCATGAATCCATCCAAAAGTTTAAGGAAGGGTTAGAAGCTGAGCCTCAACACCAGGCCCCTTCCGACCCCATTTTTACCATGGACGAGGCCACAGCCTACCTCAAGCTATCCAAGAGCACCCTGTACGGCTATACCTCCAAATCCATCATTCCGCATTTCAAGCAAGGAAAACGGGTGCTGTTTAGAAAGAGCCATTTGGATCATTGGCTCGATCTCAAGCAACGCGGAAATACCACAACACCATGAGAAAGTCCATCGCCCCGAGGCCTTTAAACCCACACCGAGAGAGCCCGCTCTATTTGGCCTTCCGTAAAATACGAGACGAGCATCCCGAGATTAATTCTGTATTGGCCACCTATGTCTTTGATCCTGAAAAACCCAAAGGATGCCCGTACCGCCTGAATCTCAATGAATTATTTAATCAAAAGTGATGGCGTCCTCTATTTTCCAAGTGCGTACGGCCAATGAGTGCATCCGAGATGCCCGCAACATCCCCATCCCCCAGATGCTTTTTGATGAACTGTGGTTTGAAAGGGAGGTGACCATCCTCTTTGCCGACAGCAACATCGGTAAGACCATCCTGTCGTTACAAATTGCGCAGTCCATCGCCTCCGGGAAACCCATTGAAGGCTTCGGCTTGTCGTCGATATCGCAAGGCGTTTTGTACTGCGACTTTGAAATGAGCGACAAGCAATTTCACAAACGCTACTCCGATGACTATCAAGATGAGTTTGAGTTTCATGATCACCTGAAAATCTTGAAGTTTCAACAAAACCTGACCGACATCAACATCAGTGACAAGACGTTCTTTCGTGAAATCAAGAAGGAGGTGATCGCGCACCGATGCAAGGTGCTGATCATCGACAACATCACCTTTTTAAGCCGCGATGCTCTGGAAAGCGCAAAGGAAGCCAATGATCTGATGAAAGTACTCAAACAGCTTAAATCAGAGCTGCACCTTTCCATCTTGATCATCGCCCACACCCCAAAACGTGCACCCTACAAGCCCATCAGCTTAAAGGACATGGCGGGCTCCTCGGGTCTGTCGCGCTTTGCTGATGCCGTCATCTGTATTGGCAAGAGCATTGCAAATCCTAACCAAATCTATATCAAGCAGTTGAAGGTGCGCTCGGCAGAATTTCAATATGGCGAGGACAACGTCATTTTGATGACCATCAAAAAGGTGAACAATTTTCTGGGGGCCTACTTCCAAGGGTACGATCACGAGCGAAATCACTTGAAAAGCGCAGGACCCACTGAATTAGAGCAAGAGATTCTGGACCTGCACAGCGGTAACGAGATGTCACGTCGCGAGATTGCACAGCGTGTTGGGTGCGATAAAATGAAGGTCCAACGAACGCTGCAGAAGTACCAAGACGATGCTGTATCAACTTGATACATGTATCACAGGTGATACAGTGGCCTGTCACAACCGGGAAGATCTTAATCGATTGACAATGTGAGAGATACATTCATTTTACCTCGTTGTACCATCCCCCCTGGACTGTCTCGTATCATGATACGAGACAGCTATAAGACACCATTATTCCCAGTTCATACCATATGAGCAACTAAACAAAATCAAAGAACCTTAATAGAGCAACCATCATGAATCAAACGCCCCAAGACTCCCCAGAGCAGTTAAAATTTAAAGCACAAGACCTAAAAGAAAATGGGCATTCTATCCGCGAAATCGCCCGCATTCTAAATACGAGTAAATCCACAGTAGATCGGTGGATTAAAACCTCAGATAATGCTAGAGATCATATTACAGTTAACAAAACCCCGGTGCCAAATGAAAAACCATCAATAGCATCGCAATCAAGCCCCATTCGAAATGTTGAAAACACCAACGAAAAAGTAGCGCTGAGAAAGCTTGAACTGGAGCATCAACGGAAACTTGAAAAAATGAACCTCGAGCACAAGCAGGCCCTTGCCATTCAGAGGCGGCAGGAGCAGGCGCGCGCCGCCCAGGAACTACACCCCATTGCCGAAGAGATTTACCAATGGGTGGACAAGGAGCTGCGATTGTCCCGCCAGCATCCTTCAGGTGTCCCATGTGTCCCACGGGACATCGAAAACCTATGCTCCCAACTGCGAAAATTTCAAGCCAGGCTTAAAAAACATCAATTCATTCACCCCTCACTAGAGGTATTGGATTACCTCGACCACATAGAAAGCCTATTGGACAAAGCCACCGAGTGGCATCAGCAATCTATGGAATACGGACATAAAAAGTCAAAAGTCTTACTCTCATATCACTGGAGCGGGTTTCATATGGAGTGCCTTTACGCTCTACAAGGCATGTACTAAGCCATGATGAGAGGTTTTTATATGTGGATAAATAGTGGATTTTCTTGAATTACTTTCGAAAAATTGAGTGATTTATATCAATGAATCGCGTTTCAAAAGTTGCGGAAAATATTTTTCCTAACTTAAATGACATTTTAGACGAATAGGCCATGACCTTCTTGCGACATTATCTTAAAACACAACGCTTAATTATATGTGTTTTTATAGGACTTCTACCCATTTTAGCAAGTGGTCAGGTGGTCCCGGCACCCGGTGGAATTAGTGGCGCTAGTCTATGGAGCTCGGATGGGGATTCGGCAGGATTTATTGGCAATTACCACACATTGAATCTCCTGGATTTAGAAGTAAGTGCGGCGGGTAAAATCCCTAAGATGGAGGGCGCGACGACGCTCTTTTTAGTCTTAAAGCCATCTTTCACCTCCTCGACGGGTAAGAAGTTCATGGAGCTGGGTGACATCACGGTCTTCGACAACAAGATTATGCACGGGGCGACATGGACTTCCTTGGATTTCAGTGATGGGAATCCCAAGATACTGACCTTGTCTATGCAGCGCTCTTCTAGATATAAAACATCCTATACCCCTCACCTTGAAATCATTGACTCCAGTCTATTCTCCATAGCAGAGCTTGTTTATTACCCGCGCCTCAGTAGCCGTGAGCAGGTGAAGATGGTCAACACCTATTTGGCGATCAAGTACAGCGTCCCTATAACCGGAGTCTCAGACAAGGATTGGAGGGATTACTTGGCTGCCGACTCATCCAGGTACTGGGATTATACCACGGACAAGATGTATAGCCTCAGGGTGCTAGGTCTTGGTCGGTCGGCCTCTGAGGATCTCTATCAATCCCAAACTCAGGCCTCCC
>Ga0255757_10000842_pt1 | contig 30277 bp, 34 predicted proteins | sample 071ome_27_FD_179957 | JGI IMG/M metagenome (GOLD analysis project Ga0255757, IMG submission 179957) | Coastal salt marsh microbial communities from the Groves Creek Marsh, Skidaway Island, Georgia - 071409AT metaG (version 2) | ecosystem: Environmental > Aquatic > Marine > Intertidal zone >...
CATGCGCACATGTTCGCGCACGAGCTGCATCAGGTCCTTATCGGACGACACGACAATGGTCTCGATCCCGCGCGCCTCGGCCTCGCGGGCATAGGTCGCGATCAGGTCGTCGGCCTCATAGCCCTCGACCGCGATGGACGGCAGCCCGAAGGCGACGGTGGCCTCACGGATCAGTGCGAACTGCGGGCGCAGCTCCTCGGGCGGTTCGTCGCGGTTGGCCTTGTATTCGGGATAGATGTCGTTGCGGAAGTTCTTCCGCGCGGCGTCGAAGATGACCGCCATGTAGTCATAGGCGCCGTCGTCGCGCGCCCGGTCGATCATCTTGAGCAGCATCGAGCAGTAGCCGTTGACCGCGTTCGTATAGACGCCGTCGGAGCGGCGGAACGCCTCCAGCGGGCTGGAGTGAAAGGCCCGGAAGATGAACCCGGAACCGTCGATCAGGTAGAGGCGGGCCGGTGCGTCACCGGCGGGGGATTTCGAGGCAGCCATGGCGCTAGGTTTAGCGCAATTGCGCCCGCCCAAACAGGCGCGGATGTCCACAGGGCTGCAGCCCGGGACGGGGGCCTACATGCCTTTGACGGCACTCACCAGGTTCTGGCGCAGTTCCTCGATGGTGGAGTGCACGCCGCCCGTCGAGGCCACGTCGATCCCGAGCCAGGACTTGATGCCGTAGCCGGTGATGAAAACCGGCACCGAGAGCACGATCGCGATCACGGCGATCACGAACAGGTTTCCCATGGTCGCGACGGGATGGAACTTGCGGTCATGGGCGCGGCGCTTGCGCGAACGGCGTTCGCGGCCCAGCAGGAACACGATGTAGGTCCGCAGGAACGGGATCGAGAAGCGCAGATCGACCGAGTGCGCGCCGCGCGAACGCCCGGCGAAGTTCTTCTTGATCTCGAGAAGCTGCTCGTCGGTGAAGCTGCGCGCGAGCGCGGGCGACATGTCCCGGAAGAAGTCTTCCAGGAACGGATCCTCGCCGGCGGGATTCCCGCGATGTCTGTGGTCGATGCCCATAACCCGGCGACGTTACGCGCGGGCGGTTAACGAATTGCCTACGAAAGATCGCTTTCGCCGGACATTTCCAGAAGCATCGCTTCCGGCTCGCGCCAGCCCGGCAGGGCCTCGAAACGCTCCAGCCATGCGCCCGCCGCGGGCCAGTCGGCGATGTCGATCTCCGCGTCCGGCCAGACATGGACGAACGGGTGGACGCAGAACTCGGCGATGGTCGGCCGCCCGCCGACAAGCCAGTCGTTCGCCTGCAGGTGCCGGTCCAGCAGGTCCATGCCGCGCAGCATGTTGGGGCGGTAATGATCCTTGATCGCCACCGGCTCGCCGCCCATGAAGCGGTTGATGTAGCGCAGCCGCGCCAGCCCGGCGGAGAAATAGTCGGTCGCGAAGCCGAACCAGTTGTCGATCTCGTAATTCTCGAACTCGTCGTCCGAGCCGTACCGTCCGGTCTTGTGTGCCAGATAGCGCAGCATCGGCCCGGTCTGAAACAGGACCCGGTCGCCGTCGATCAGGGTGGGCACTCGGCCCCACGGGTTCAGTGCCTCATATTCAGGCGTCTTGTGCGCCGCGTTTATCAGGTCGATGACCTCGAACACGAAGGGCGTGTCCGTCATTGCCAGCATCAGCGCGGCCTTATGGGTGTTGATCGACTGCTTCTGGCCGATCAGGCGGATGAGTGTGTCTGTCATGCGTGTACGCCTATTTCTTTGGCGGCCAGTTGGGGCTGGGCATCAGGTCGAGCTGGCTGCCCCAGCCCGGCAGCGCCTCGAAACGCGTCCGCCAGGCTGCGAAGTTCGGATAGTCCGCCGGGTCGTAGCCCGCATCCTCCATGAAGGTCGCGACAGGATAGCAGGACATATCCGCGATGGTCGGCCGCCCGCAGGCGAGCCAGTCGTTCTCGCCCAGATGGGGCTCGATGATGCCGAGCCCGCGGTCCGCGGATTTCTTGAAATGGGCGAAGGTGTCGGTCTGGTCGCCCGCACCGAACAGCCGCTCGAAGCGCAGCCGCGCGAGGCCGAAGGAGAAATAATCGACCGAGAAGCCGATCCAGTCACCGATGCGCGCCTGTTCCTCCCAGTTTGCATAGCCGAACTGGCCGGTCTGCTCGAACAGGTAGCGCAGCGTGTCGAAGCTCTGGCGGATAATCAAATCGCCATGTACCAGGGTCGGCACCTTGCCCATGGGATTCACCGCCAGGTATTCCGGCAGCAGGTTAGAGCCGTCCATCAGGTCGATGAGCCTGAAGTCGTATGGCGTGCCGGTCATCGACAGCATCAGTGCGGTTTTGTAGGCGTTGCCCGAACGCGGGTGCCCGTAAAGTGTGTATTCGGCCATTGGTAAATCCCCCTGTAATCCCTGCACTATAGATTGGCCGCGCCGTATTCGCGCGTCCATGATGGACAAAACCGGTGGGGAAAATTCATGGAACAGCGCATCAGTCTGGTCACTCTCGGCGTGTCGGACATGGTCCGCGCGCGGTCGTTCTATGCCGACGGCCTGGGCTGGACACCGTCCGCGCTGTCCAACGAACACGTCACCTTCTTTCAGTGTGGTGGCGTGGTCTTCGGCCTCTACGGGCGCGCCGCGCTCGCCGCTGACGCCGCCCTCGCCAGTGATGCGGGCGACGGGTTCCGCGCGGTCTCGCTGGCCTACAACGCGCGGACGCGTGAAGAGGTCGATGACGTCCTGGCGCTCGCGGTCCGTGCCGGCGGCCGATTGCAGAAAGCTGCCGGGGACGTTTTCTGGGGCGGATATTCCGGCTACTTCGCCGATCCCGACGGCCATCTGTGGGAGGTCGCGTGGAATCCATGTTTTGCCATCGACCCGGACGGCAACGTCACTTTGCCGGAGTAGCCGCTTCGCAGGAGCAGCCGCGGCAGATCAGGGGCGCGGCAGCCGCCAGTAGAGGCGTTCACGCGCCGTGCGTTCCTGGGTGAAACCAAGTTTCTCCAGCGTGCGGATCGAGGCGGCATTGTCCACCGTGCAATCCGCGGTCACGGCACTGACGGCGGTGTCGCAGAACGCCCAGTCGATCAGCGCCGTGCAGGCCTCCACCGTCAGGCCCCGGCGGCGGTGCGGCGCGACGATCTGGTAGCCGAAGGCCACCTCGCCCGCCGCGTTGGGCGGGCCGTGAAACGAGGCCGCCCCGACGACCATCCGTTCCACGTTGTAACGGAAGAGCCAGAGGCCCCAGCCGGCGGGATCGCGCGGCGCGGTGTGGCCGAGTGCGGCGTTGGCCGCGTCATCGAGGCGCTGGGCGAAGGCCGGCAGCTTGGCGGCGAGGTCAGGATCGGGAAAATCCCGGTGCACCAGACCACCCGCCAGGTCCGCCGCCAGCTTCCGGTCGGACAGGAGCGCGCGGGCCAGCTCGCGGCCCACGGGAACGAGCGCCATGCGCCGTGTCTGGATCGGCGCGGGAAGCGCCTGCACGCTTCGGGTCAATGGCCCGCCGTGGCCGGGGCGTCGGCGGAGAGCACGAAGTGACGGCCGCAATAGGGGCAGTCGATCTCGGTCTTCGCGCCCATGTTCAGGAACACGCGAGGATGACCGAGCGCACCTCCGCCGCCGTCGCAGGCAATCTCTCGGCTTTCGACTTCGACGGTTTCGGGCGGCTGCATCGCAAATGCTCCTGCAAACGGGCGACGTGCAAACGACGTATAGGGGCGCGGCGGTTGTACCTTCCACGCGAACGCCATACATAGGCGAAGCGCATCCGCGCGACAACACGGTTCGCAACCGCCCGAAACCCCCGCCACGGCAAGACATGGACCAGGCGATCAACCACGAGTCTCCGCAATCCGTGCTCTCCGGCATCCCGGAGCACGCAATTTCCGCACGCGGGCTCGACAAGATCTACAAATCGCAGGGCGGCGGCGTGGTCCACGCGCTCAAGGGGATCGACCTGGATATCCCGCGCGGCGGCATCTTCGGCCTGCTCGGCCCCAACGGCGCGGGCAAATCAACCTTCATCAACATCCTGGCCGGGCTGGTGGTGAAAACCGGCGGGCAGGCGCAGGTCTGGGGCATCGACATTGACCGCGAACCGCGTCAGGCCCGCGCGGCCATCGGCGTGGTGCCGCAGGAACTGAACCTTGACGCCTTTTTCAGTCCGCGCGAGATGCTGGAAGTCCAGGCCGGGTTCTACGGCGTGCCGCCGCGCGAACGGCGCACGGCGGAAATTCTCGAGCGCGTCGGCCTGGCCGACAAGGCGGATGCCTATTCCCGCTCGCTGTCGGGCGGCATGCGCCGTCGCCTGCTCGTCGCCAAGGCGCTTGTGCACAATCCGCCGGTGCTGGTGCTCGATGAGCCCACGGCCGGCGTGGATATCGAGCTGCGCCGCTCGCTGTGGGAATTCGTGACCGAACTGAACGCGAACGGGACCACCGTGGTCCTGACCACGCACTATCTCGAGGAAGCCGAGGAGTTGTGCGACCGGATCGCCATCATCAACAAGGGCCAGGTGATCGCCTGCGACGACACGCGCGCACTGGTCAGCCGGCTCGACAACAAGGAACTGCGCATCGCCGTGGCGGAGACGCTCGACGGCGTCCCAGCGGCGCTGTCCGGCTTCGCCGTCGAGCACAGTGCGCCGAATGCGCTGACATTCCGCTACCGCACCCGCGAGACCGCCGTGCAGGATATCCTGTCCGCCGTCTCAAGCGCGGGGCTGACCGTCATCGACCTGTCCACGGAGGAACCCGATCTGGAGGATGTGTTCCTCGCGCTGACACGCGACGGTGGAGACGCGGCATGACAGTGCGGCGTATGATGCCGTTCCTCCTTCTGGCCGTTCTGGCCGCCTGTTCCCCCCGCCTCCAGTATCCCGGCCCTCTCGCCGACCAGCCCATGCCGCCGAAACTGACCGAAACCCATTACGTCGCCAGCGACGGCACGGAACTACCGCTGCGCCGGTGGACGCCCGCGACCACGCCGCGGGCCGTGGTGCTGGCCCTGCACGGGTTCAACGACTACAGCGAAGCCTTCGCGACCTTCGCCCCCTGGATGAACGAGAACGGCGTCGCGGTCCTGGCCTATGACCAGCGCGGGTTTGGAGAATCCGGCCAGACCGGGGTGTGGCCCGGCCATGATGTGCTGATCGCCGATGCACGCGGCGCGGTGACCGCCATCCACGAGGCCTATCCGGGCCTGCCGGTCTATGCGCTGGGCGAGAGCATGGGCGGCGCAGTGCTGATGGCGGCCTGGGACCGCGAACCGTTCAATGTGGACGGGCTGGTGCTGGTGGCCCCGGCGGTCTGGGGCCGCGCAACCATGCCCGGTTACCAGAGCGCCAGCCTGTGGTTCATTGCCCACACCATGCCGTGGCTGTCGCTGTCGGGCGAAGGCATCAAGCGGCGCCCGTCGGACAATATCGAGATGCTGCGCGCGCTGGGCCGCGACCCTCTGGTCCTGAAGAACACGCGCGTGGACGCCATGTGGGGCATCGTCAACCTGATGGACGATGCGCTCGCCTCAGCCCGGCGGTTCGACGCACCGGCGCTGATGCTGTTCGGCGCGCATGACGACATTGTGCCGCCCTCCGCCTCCCGGCGCACCATCGCCGCCCTGCCTGACAACACCGATCCGCGCCGCAAGGTCGCGGTCTATGAGGACGGCTATCACATGCTGCTGCGCGATCTGCAGGGGGAGACCGTGTGGCGCGATATCCTGCAGTGGATCGGCGAACCTGCCATGCCCCTACCCTCGGGCGCGGACACGGACGCGGCCCTGGCAACGCTGCCGCGCGGCTAGCGCGCCGTTCCTGCTATTTCTTCGGCTTCAGGTCCAGCGAAGCCGAGTTCATGCAGTAACGCAGGCCGGTCGGTTGCGGCCCGTCAGGGAACACATGTCCCAGATGAGCGTCGCATTTCGCGCACACAACTTCGTGACGCACCATCCCGTAGGACCGGTCCGTGTGGGTTTCGACTGCGTCTTCGCTCACAGGCGTCCAGAAACTGGGCCAGCCCGTGCCGGAATCGTATTTTGTATCGGATTCAAACAATGCGGCCCCGCAACACACACAATGAAACGTCCCGGGATCCTTGGAATCGTAATATTTTCCGGTAAACGCCGGTTCGGTGCCGGCCTGGCGCGTGATCCGGAATTGCTCCGGCGTCAGTTCAGCGCGCCACTCCTCGTCACTTTTTTCGACCTTCTTGTCATTGCCGTCAGCCATAGCCGCCTCCTGTCACACATACGCCCCAATGATAGGGAATATATGGGCTTTCCGGCGCGTTTGGCCAACGTACGCTTGACGCGGAGCGGGTTTGGCGTATGGTCCCGCGCGTGAAGCGCCCGTAGCTCAGCTGGATAGAGTGTCGGCCTCCGAAGCCGAAGGTCACAGGTTCGAATCCTGTCGGGCGCGCCACTTTGGCACGCAAGTTGCGTGGATGGGGCAAAGTTCGCTGAACCTGTATCAAAATGCAGTTAACAAACTTAACAGGACAGCATTTGGTAGTATGATATGCACCTTCGGAGGGTGCTGTTGGGAACCAACACAGCGTTTTAGTCGAAAGAACGCTCGAACCAACAAACAGATCAGAATGAACATGAGCCTTTTTCACCGTAAACTTCACGCACTTGTACTGACGGCTGCTCTGGCCATAGCCTTGGTCTCGGTTGCTACGACATCGGTATTCGCACAGACAACGCTGTTGTTTGAGGATCGCGCGGCCGACGTCAAGACCAGCACAGAGTTCGAGGCAAAGGGCCCTTTCGAGATTCGCTGGAGCGCGACAGGCGGAAAATTCCTTGTGAAGATTGTCGATAAGAACGACATCGAACTGATTTCCAGCGCGCCCCAGAGCCGCGAAGACGATCAGGGACCGATGACGGGAAAACTGCCGTTCACCGGCCCGGGCGTGTTCAAGATCGTGGTTGAAGCAGCCGGACCCTGGCATGTCCGTGTCGTCGCGACGAACCAGTAGTCTGAATCTTTCCCCTCTGGGATAACTGAATAGCACACCCGGCTCCCGGAGGAGCCGGGTGTTTCGTTTGGCAGGGGCCGGTTTCGGATCCCACGTCACAAACATGCCCCACACATCCCGAAATCGTCACGCTCGCGACATCGCGATGCTTCAAGGCCCGGCCATCCTCGGGAATATCACGACGTTCCGGACGTTAACTTTCCGGAATTTCGCGTGACCCCGGAACTGCAAGTTGCGATACAGTGTTCTTGAAACGAAAGACGACGGGCGAGACGGAGACACCTGAAAAAGGCGAGACCGTCCCCCACGGGAAAACAAACATGAGCGATGTCGAAGACCCCCGGGCGGCGCCGGCCCGCAGCCTGAATGAAATCCCCCCGGTTCCCCTGGGCGGATCAACAATGCCCCGGCGGAACCCCGAACCCCCGCGTCAGGCCCGCAGTGTCGGCGCGCGCATGACCGTGGGCCCGGGCATCAAGTTAAAGGGCGAAATCTCGGACTGCGACACCCTGGTGGTCGAAGGCACGGTGGACGGCACGCTCACGAGCGAGGTGCTGGAAATTTCCGAAGGCGGAATCTTCACCGGCACGGCAAACGTCACCGACGCCGAAATTCACGGGCGTTTCGAAGGCGAGCTGACGGTCAAGGGCGTCCTGCATATCCGTTCCGGCGGCCATGTCGAGGGAACGGTCAAATACGGGCGCATCGAGGTTGAATCCGGCGGCGAGATCGCGGGCACGATCACCCGCGAGGATACGGCCGCCGCGAACCTCAAATCGGCCAATACGGAACCGGCAGGCGTCAGCCGATCCGCCTGAGGGCACAGGACGGGCAATTGCGGGATGCAGCCATGCGGCGAATACGCACATCGGCTGCCCCCCGCAATTGACTTGTCACCGGCGCATTCCTACATTCCGGCCATCATCTAAATCGCGGCATCGGTCAGCGCTGTTCTGCGCGGCCTTTCCCGAACGAGCAAACCAGCCGGATTGCGCGATGCATGCGCGTCCGGAACGGTTTGCCTTTCGCTTGCCGCACCGCACCGTCCTCCGGGCCGGAATGCGGGCCACCACCATGGAGTGCTTTAAATGGCCGAAGAAAAACTTCCGATTGCAATACTCGCCGCCGCAGGATTTGCCGAAACCACCTTCACCGACACCCAGAAGACGCTCCTTGCGCGTGGCCGCAAGTTCAAGGTGATCTCCCCCGACAGCGGCCTGGTTCAGGGCTGGCACGACGGGGCCTGGGGCCATCACTTCATGGCCGATGAAGACATCGCCGACGCGCTGGCGGCCGATTATGACGGCCTGATCCTGCCGGACGGCAAGAACAGCGCCGACACTCTGTCGGAGAATCCCCACACCAGGCGCCTGATCGCGGCCTTCATGGACGCCGAGCAGCCGGTTCTGGTTGTCGGCGAAGCCATCCGCCTGCTGATCCCGGCCAACGTCGCTGCCGCGCGCCGCATCGCCGGTGAGCCAGAGGTGGGTGAGGAGCTGAGCCGCGCGGGCGCCAACTGGGAGCCGGATGAGAATGTTGTCGTGGACGGCAACCTGATCACGTCGCGCAGCGAGGCGTCGAATGCCGGCCGCCTGGAAGCTTTCCTCGAGATGATCGACGGCAAGAGCGTGTCCGAAGCCGCCTGACCGTTCGGGCCGGATATCCGATTTTGGTGAAGCGCCCGGCTCCGGCCGGGCGTTTTGCTATCCGGAGACCTGAAACGTCGCCACCAGGCTCCGGACCGGCTGTCCGTATTCCTCGCGCAAGGTTGCTTCGGTCACCGTAACCCCCGCAAAACCCGCAGCCCGGCCGGCCGTCTCCAGATACCCGGCACCATGCTGGTATCTCCCTGACGCGGAGAGTATCCAGTCCGCGCTGTCCTCCGCCGCCTCAAAGGTTGCAACAAAGACCCCGTCATCGGTGAGAACACGGCGCACCTGCATGAATGTCGCCTCCAGCGCGCCCACATAGACGAGGACATCGACAGCGACGGCAACGTCGAAGCTGTCAGCGGGTATATCCTGAAGCTCCGCCACGATCTCACCTTCGATGAGTTCGTCGTAGATGTAGCGCTCACGCGCGCGGTCAAGCATTTCGGCGGACAGGTCCAGGCCGACCAGGCGATCCGCCCACGCACGCAGGAACACCCCCGCAAGCCCCGTGCCGCAGCCGAGGTCCAGCACCCGGCCGAGATTACCGGGTCGCACGGCCGCCAGCGTGTCCGCCGTCACCTGCGGGCCGACATATTTCAACCGATTGGTCAGGTGTTCGTCGAAGCGGTGGGCATACCAGTCGAAAAATTCCACGACGTAGTCGTCGGGTGCCCGCACGGGTTTTTCACCCTCACCAATGGCCGCCGCCATGAAGGCCGGGGCCTGGCGGTCCGGGGCCAAATCCATGCATCGGCGGAAGTGGGCCAGCGCCTCGTCGCGCCGTCCGGCCTGGGCGTGATGGTCCCCCAGCAGCCAGTGCGCCTGGATGCAGTCCGGATCGATCGCCAGGGCGCGTTCGAAACATGTCCGGGAACGCTCGGGGTCGCCATGGTACAGCAGCTTGGCCCCCACTTCGGCGAGGTGATTTGCCTCGGCGGCACGCGCCGCCTCCTTCGCCTCACCCGCAGCCGCCTCTTCACCGAGGACCGAAAGCGCTTCGGCAAGTTTCCGCCACGCAGCCACATGCCCCGGGTTGTCCGCGACGACCCCGCGCAACAGTTCGGCGGCACCGGCTACGTCACCGGTGCGCAAGAGTTCATCTGCCTTGAAAAAATCGTCTGCCGTCATCGTGCAGTCCCGCACGAACAATCAGCCCGCCGACGCCCCCAATCTGACGGCGTCAGACGAGAACCAACCGGATCGTCGTCCGGGAACCGATGGCTACTTACAGTTCTTCGAACCTTTGCCACTACTGCTCGGCACGCACGCCGAAGGCAAGCTCTTCGCGGCGGAGGCACGGTCGAGATGCACGATCGTCGGCGCGGTATAGGCGACGCCCGCGGCAAGCCCCAGACGGGTCAGGGCCTTCCGGCGGTTGATTTCCGGCATCTCGCGGTTTTCTTCGGTCGTTTGATCTTTCATCATCAACCTGTCGGCTTGTGGCCTGCGCCGCGCGATCCGGGGTAATCTCCCCTGATCGACACAGGCATAATATAGTGGCGCCGCGCCCGGATGCAACCACACTTATTCTGTTTCTTGTTGTTTAACAAACGGTTATCCCCATGTCCGAAACGCCTGATTCTACGGATACCCTGCCTGCCGCGCCGGAGCAGACCGTGGCGACCACCCGGGGCGTGTGCCGGCATCTCGTGGCACGCGGTTATGCCGTGCTGACGGAATTCTCGCTCGCGAACAACCGCCGGGCGGATGTGGTGGCACTGTCCGACAGTGGTGAGTTCATCATCGTCGAGGTGAAGGTGTCCGTCGCCGACTTCCGGGGCGATGCCAAATGGCCGGAATACGAGGAATTCTGCGACCGGCTGTATTTCGCGGTGCCGCCCCATTTCCCGGCGGACATCCTGCCGGATTCGACGGGACTGATCCTCGCGGATTCCTGGGGCGCGGAGGAAATCCGGCCGGCGCCGGACACCGGATTGCACGCCAGCCGCCGCAAGGCGCTGACGCTCCGGTTTGCGCGCGCCGCCGCCGAGCGGCACCAGAGGCTTGTGGATCCGAGGTTGTAGGAGGGCGCCTAGCCGGTCAGGCGGGCAATCGTTCCGGTGGTGGAAAACCCGTCCACCAGTTCGGCCAGCACGACCTTGCCGCCATAGGACTGCACAAAGTCTCCGCCGACCACATCCTCAGGCTTGTAGTCGGCCCCCTTCACCAGAACATCGGGGCGCAGCGCCTCGATCAGTTCGCGCGGCGTGTCCTCGGCAAACAGCGTCACCGCATCGACCCCGGCGAGCGAGGCGATCACCCGCGCACGCGCGTCCTGCGGCTGGACCGGACGGTCCGGCCCCTTAAGGCGTTTGACCGAGGCATCGTCGTTCAGAGCGACCACAAGCCGGTCGCAGGCCTCGCTGGATTGCTCGATCAGCGAGATATGTCCGGGGTGGACCAGATCGAAGCAGCCATTGGTGAAACCGACGGTCAGGCCGCGCGCGCGCCACTGGGCCACGCGGTCGAGGAGCCGGTCGCGGTCAAGATATTTTGCACCGAGCCCCGCGCCGCCGCCCAGCGCGTCGGAAAGCTCGTCCCGCCGTACGACGGCCGTGCCGACCTTGCCGACCACGATCCCGGCGGCGACATTGGCGAGCTGCGCGGCATCGGCCAGCGCCATGCCGGCCGCCATCCCCGCCGCAAGCGCGGCCACCACCGTGTCGCCCGCGCCGGAGACATCGAACACTTCGCGCGCCAGCGCCGGCAGATGCGCGGGCGCGCCCTCGCCGATCACCGTCATGCCTTGCGGGCCGCGCGTCGCAATGACGGCGGCCACGCCGCAATCCGAAATCAGGCTGCGGGCCGCCGCCTCGACCTCATCGTCGTTGCCGGTCGGCCGACGCGAGGCTTCAGCCAGTTCGCGCCGGTTCGGGGTCAGCACATCCGCACCACGATAACGCGTGAAGTCGGCTCCCTTGGGATCGACCACGACCGGCACACGGGCCTCTCCCGCTGCCGCGATCACGGCCGCGATCACGCCATCCGTCAGTACGCCCTTGCCATAGTCCGACAGGACCAGCGCGCCGTATCCGCCGCCGGCAAGCGCCGCGGTGACCTCTTGTTGCACCTTGTCCAGTGTCCCGGCACCGATGGCGCTGGTGTCTTCCTCGTCGGTGCGCAGCATCTGCTGCGCGCCTGCGATGAAGCGGGTCTTCACCGTGGTCGGGCGCGACGGGTCAGTGACCAGACCGAGTTCCACATTTGCGTCACCATCCAGCACACCAGTCGTCTCGCGACCCGGTGCATCGTCGCCGACAACGCCGACAAGCCGCACGGCCGCACCCAGAGCCGACAGGTTGCGCGCCACATTGCCCGCCCCGCCCACGGCGGCCGCCTCGCGCTGCACGCGCAGCACAGGGATCGGTGCTTCGGGCGAGATGCGCTCGACATCGCCATAGACGAAACGGTCGAGCATCACATCGCCGACACACAGCACACGCGCGGTGTCGAGACGCGCCAGCCATTCGATAAGACGGGGTGCGTTGTTCATGGCCCGACTGGATAGCAGATTGGTCGTGGTGCGGTCATCACGCCTTGTCGGATCGCCGGAACAGGAAATCCGCCTGGATGGGCTTGCCGTCGTGCGTGTGGGCGATGTTGTAACGGCCGGACTCCTCGAAGCCGTGGGCTTCGAGGAAGGCGGCGACGTCACCCGCGAGTGCCTGGTTTTCGTAGAGCCGCTCGAAGGAGGCCTCCACATAGACATAGGAGAACTTCGCCAGCAGCGGCGCGGACCCGCGCAGGACTTCCAGTTCGAAGCCCTGGACGTCGATCTTCAGCAGGGCCGGCGCGGTGATGTCCTCTACCGACACGAAGGCATCCAGCGGACCGACCACGACCTCGGCGGTCCCGACCTCTTCCGTCCCTGGGAACAGTTCCGACTGGCGCGCGCCAATGGGCAGGAGCGACGAGCTATCCGCTGCAGCACTCACATGCATGGTGGCCGTACCCTGTTCGGGCGAGATGGCCGCCTCGTGCAGGCGCACGCGCGAATCTCCCGCGAACACCTTGCGGAATTTTTCGGCAGCATCCGGCAGCGGCTCGAAGGCGATGATGTTCGCGCCCGGATGCAGTCCGCGCACCAGCAGTGAGAACTGTCCGACATTCGCGCCGACATCCACGACGCTCGCCAGCGGCAGAGCGGCGATCACGCCGCGGTGTTCGATGGTCGCACCGACCCCGAAACGCAGACCGTGCCGGAAGACCGGGTTGGGCAGCAGCCGCAACGCCTTCACGAACTGGCGCACCCGCCGGGCAAGCATTCCGCTCATGCCTTGGCTCCTTTCCGCGCAGCGAGGCGCCGCACAACTTCCTCCTCGAACCGGGCCAGCACGGATTCACGATCCCAGTTGGCCTCCGCCTCGGCCCGTGCCGCCAGGCCGAGCCGCACCCTCGCATCCGCATCGCGCGCCAGTTCCAGGACGGCCGCTGGACAGCATGCCCCCCAGCTTCGAGGGCATCACCAGATCAGCGGCTTCCGCGCGTTGCGGCAGCAGGTGGATATCCGCCATCGCCAGCAATACGGGCAGTTTCTCCTCCGGCTGGAGCGGCAACAGGGTGAAGGCGTCTTCGCCCAGCCCGTGCGCGCGCACCGCCTGCTCGATCACCTCACGCCCCGCCCCGGCCCCCGCCAGGACGAACCGCACGGGCGGGTCGCCGGGTCCACGATTTTCCGAAACATACTTCGCGGCCGTGGCGATCTGCTCGATCCCCTGCTTCTCGCCGATATTGCCGCTGTAGAGCGCAACCACGGTGTCCGCCCCGATGCCCAGTTCCGCGCGGAAGGCCGCGCCGTCCGCGTCAGGCCGGATGCGCCGGGTATCGACCCAGTTGGGGAACATGGCCGTACGTTCGCGCGGCACGCCCTTGCCTTCCAGCCGGTCCACCATGCGCGGCGAAATGGACGAGACGGCCTGGAAACGCCGCAGCAGGAAACGCTCGCTTCCCCGCGCGGGACCGGACAGGAAGTGCGGCAGCAGCCCCAGTTCGATGGCCGCGTCGAACTCGAAATCCTGAATGTGCAGCCAGGACAACGCGCCCGCGAACCACGCCGCCGCCAGCCGCAAGGCCATGGTGGACTTGCCGGCCCCGGACGGTCCCACGAACAGGACAGCCCGCCCGTCGATCTCCACGGCTGCCGCATGCAAGCAGAAGTCCGCCTGCCCAAGCGCGAGTATTCCGTCGATCAGCATCCCGGCGAGCGCGTATGCCACCTCGTTGGCATACGCCGCCTTCCAGATGCCGCCGTCCCAGCTTTCCGCCCGTATCGTGAAATCGGAACTGGTTCCCGAAATCGAGACATCGGCATTTTCCACCGGTCCCGTCTCACGCACCGACCAGCCGGGCATCAGGATCACGATGGCGTTCCAGAGAGATGTAACGTCGAGACCCGGTGCGACCGAAACCGTCAGCTCCCGCCCCAGTCCGGCAAACGCCAGCCATGTCCCGTTGTCGTTCAAGATCGGCCGCCGGTCCGGCTATTCGCGCGGCGCGTGCTTTGCCAGAATCCGCTGGAGCGTCCGGCGGTGCATGTTCAGCCGCCGCGCCGTCTCCGAGACGTTGCGGTCGCACTGTTCGTACACCCGCTGAATATGCTCCCATCGCACCCGGTCGGCCGACATCGGACGCTCGGGCGGCGGCGGCAGGGTCTCGCCTTCCGCCATCAGCGCAGCCACGACCTGGTCCGCATCCGCGGGCTTGGGCAGGTAATCGACCGCCCCGGCTTTGACAGCGGCGACCGCGGTGGCGATGTTTCCGTATCCCGTCAGCATGACGATACGCGCGTCGGGCCGCGCGGCACGCAGCGCCTCCACGACCTCCAGCCCGCTGCCATCGCCCAGGCGCAGGTCGATCACCGCATATTTGGGTGGCCGCGCATCGACGGCGCGTTTGCCCTCCGCCACCGACTCGGCGACCTCGGTCGCGAACCCGCGACGCTCCATCGCCTTCGCAAGCTGGTTGCGCAGGTTCGCCTCGTCATCGACGATCAGCAGTGTTGCGTCGCCGGAAACCGGCGCGGGCTGTTCTTCGACCCCAGTCATGGCCCTCGACTAGCCTTTCCGATCCGCAACATCAAGCATCGCGCGCCGCCAGCGGATCGTCACTTCCGCCCCCTCGACCCGGCTGGCATCGCGCAGGTTCGCGAAACCGATCTCCGCGCCGGTGCGTTCCAGCAGGGTCTGTGCGATGAAGATTCCGAGGCCGAGATGGCCATCGCCGCGCTTGGATACATAGGGTTCTCCGATCCGGTCGAGCATCCCCGGCGGAAATCCGGGGCCGTCGTCACGCACCTCGACGCGCGCTTCGCTTTCATCCCAGGATACTTCCACCGATACCGCCCTTTCTCCGAACTGAACGGCGTTCTGGATCACATTGCCCAGCCCGTGGAGCAATTCCGGGCTGCGCAGCACGACAGGCTCCGGGCTGTCGTCCAACGCGGCGGCGATCACATCGAGCGCGATTCCGTCGCGCCGGTGCCGTTGCGCGGCGGCAGCCACGATGTCCGACAGCATCGCCGTGTCCATGGGCCCGCCCGGATCGCCGCTGTCCGGGGCGCGTCCGAGTTCCGCCAGGATTTCGCGGCAGCGATCCGCCTCCTCCTGCAAAATCCGGAGATCGTCCCCCAACGGGCTGTCCGGCGGAATCTCCCTGGACAATTCCTTGACGGTCACCGCGATGGTCGCCAGCGGACTGCCCAGTTCATGGGCCGCCGCCGCCGCCAGGCCACCGACCGCCGAAAGCTGCTGCTCGCGCGCCAGCGCCAGCTGCGTTGCCGTCAGTGCGTCGGAGGTTCGGCGTACCTCCGCGGCCATGCTGCTGACATACCCGGCCAGAAACAGCGTCCCGACCACCACGGCCACCCAAAGCCCGGCCACATATATCGGCGGCAACGCCAGGCCCGGCTCCGCCCAGGGCAGCGGCGCGTGATAGACCGACAGGACCGTCGCCGCCGCGACCACCAGCACGGCGAGAACCGACGTCGCGCGGCGTGAAAGGATCGTTGCCGAGACCGTGACGGGTCCGAGGAACAGCAGGGCAAACGGATTGCCCAGCCCGCCCGTGAGGTAGAGCAGCACGGCCAGCTGCAGCACGTCGAAGCCCAGATAGACGGCGACTTCCAGCTCACCCAGCCGGCCCCGGGCCGGACGGCGGAAGGTCATCAGGATATTGATGACGACCGCCGCGGCCACCACGCCCAGCGCCGCGTCGATGGGCAGATCCCAGCCGAGGCCGAACTGCACCACCAGCAGCGCGGCGAGCTGTCCGCCGATGGCGATCCAGCGAATCCACACGAGCGTGCGCAACCGCACGGCGCGCGCGGCGGGTTGTTGTTCGGGCGCGGACAACCCCCTATTTTCAAATATGTCGCTGGCGGGTTCGCTGTGGGCCATGTCGCGGCGCCGTCCCAATTCATCCTGATACCGGTCACCCATGTTGCGGACCCCCGCCGTCAAAGTCGAGCATCTGACCAAGCGCTACGGCACCGTCACCGCCGTGGACGATGTGTCGTTCGAGATCGCGCGCGGAAGCTGCGTCGGCCTGCTGGGCGGCAACGGCGCGGGCAAGACCACCACCATCGCCATGATCATGGGCCTGCTGCTGCCGAGCGCGGGCCGGATCGAGGTGCTCGACGAGGACATGCTGGCCCACCGGTTTCGCGTGCTGCCGCGTATCAACTTCTCCTCGCCCTACATGGAGCTGCCGCACCGGCTGACCGTGGCCGAGAACCTGCGCATCTACGCGGAACTGTACGAGGTGGCAGAGCCGAAAAAGCGGATCGCCGAACTGGCTGAAACGCTTGATCTGGTGCCGCTGCTCACACGTCCGGCCGGGCGCCTGTCGGCGGGACAGAAAACCCGCGTCGGGCTGGCGAAATCCCTGCTCAACGATCCCGAGTTCCTCGCGCTCGACGAACCCACCGCCAGCCTCGATCCCGACACGGCGGACCGTATCCGGGGCTATCTGGAAAGCTACCGCAGCGACAGCGGCGGGAGCATCCTTCTGGCCAGCCACAACATGGCCGAGGTGGAGCGCCTGTGCGACGAGGTGCTGATGATGCGTTCGGGCAGCATCGTCGATCGCGGTGCGCCGGCGGACCTGATCGCGCGCTACGGCCGCAAGAACCTGGAAGAGGTTTTCCTCGACATCGCCCGCACACCGGGCGGCGCGAATGCTCTGCCGGCCCAGGCCGCCCAATGAGCGCGCGCGCCAACCCCCACGCCTTCTCGGCGCGCCGCATCTACGCGATGGTGCTGCGCTACTGGTATTTGCTGCGCGGGTCCTGGCCGCGCCTCGTCGAGCTGATGTACTGGCCGACAATCCAGATGATCATGTGGGGCTTCATCACGCTGCACCTGCGCGACACCTCGTCCTGGGTGGCCGACGCGGCGGGCGTGCTGCTGACCGGCGTGCTGCTGTGGGACATCCTGTTCCGCGGGCAGCTCGGCTACACCCTGTCCTTCCTGGAAGAACTCTATTCGCGCAATCTGGGCCAGCTCTTCGTCAGCCCCCTGCGCCCGATGGAAATGGTCGTCGCGCTGATGACCATCTCGCTGCTGCGCACCCTGATCGGCATCCTGCCGGCGGCCCTGCTCGCCATTCCGCTGTTCGCCTGGAACGTGTTCACCATCGGCCTGCCGCTGATCACCTTCTTTTTCATGCTGCTGGTCACCGGCTGGGCCGTCGGCATGGCCGTCACGGCGATGCTGCTGCGCGTCGGGCTGGGCGGCGAAAGCCTGGCCTGGTTCGTCATTTTCCTGCTGATCCCGGTCAGCGCGGTCTATTACCCCGTCGATGTCCTGCCGGTCTGGCTGCAATGGATCGCTTTCGCCCTGCCACCCGTTTATGTCTTCGAAGGCATGCGCGCGGTCCTGTTCGACGGCGTGTTCCGCTGGGACTACTTCGCCGCCGCACTCACCCTCAATGGTGTTCTGCTGGCCCTGGGCGCAGCCGCGTTCCTGTGGAGTTTCCAGGTGGCGCGGCGACGCGGATTCCTGCTTCAGGGCGGCGAGTAAGAAATTCACAGACCCGTCGCGACACCGCGACAGACCCGAGCAACGAAAGGACCTGAACCATAGCAAGCGACTCCCTCCACGCCCCGCGCGAGCGCCTCAGCACCGAGACCATCTCGATGCATCAGGCCATCACCTCGCTGATGGAAGAACTGGAAGCGGTGGACTGGTACCGCCAGCGCGCCGACGATTGCGAGGACGCAGATCTGAAGGAAATCCTGCTGCACAACATGCGCGAGGAAATCGAGCACGCCGCCATGTGCCTGGAATGGCTGCGCCGCAACAGCGCCGATTTCGACAAGGAACTGCGCGAGTATCTGTTCCAGGACGGCAGCATCACCGGCCATGAGGAAGAAGCGACCTCGTAACGTGAGCGTCACGCTCGATCCCATGACCCGGGACGACTGGCCCGCCGTTCGCGCCATATATGGCGAGGGGCTGGCGACCGGGCTGGCCGCATTCACAACATCGCCGCCGCAGTGGGCGGCGTGGGACACCGGCCACCTGACGCTCGGGCGGTTGGTGGCCCGCACCCCCGATCTGTCGGTGGCCGGGTTTGCCGCACTGTCGCCGGTGCCGGACACCTGAGGCGCTGCCGGGGTCGCTGAGGTCAGCGTCTATGTCACCGAAAATGCGCGCCGCCAGGGGATCGGTGTGGCGCTTCTCGACGGGCTGATCGCGGCCTCCGAGGCCGAAGGCTACTGGACGTTGCAGGGCCAGGTGATGGCCGGGAACGATGCAAGCCGTGCGCTGATGACCCGATGCGGTTTCCGTGAGGTTGGCCTGCGCGAGCGCTACGGCCATATCGACGGTGCCTGGCGGGACGTGTTCCTGTACGAACGGCGCAGCAGCCGCGCGGGCGGGCCCGGGCTGCCGACCGCCAGTTGCGGCTAGGCCGCCTCAGCGCGCCGAAATGGAAGAATGATCTGCATTCGCAAGCTGCGCCTCGATGGCGCGCACGACCTTGTCCGATGTCGGTGAGGTGATGGTCGAGAACCAGCCGGCCAGCTGGCCGTCCGGCGCCACCAGATATTTGTGAAAGTTCCAGCGCGGCTTCGACAGCGTCCCGAAATGGGTGGCCGCCCATTTGTAGAACGGATGCGCGTCCGTACCCTTCACATGCGCCTTCTCGGTCATCGGAAAATCGATCCCGTAATTGACCTCGCAGAACTCCTTGATCTCCGCCTCGGTGCCCGGCTCCTGCCCGCCAAAATCGTTCGACGGCACCGCCAGCACCACAAGGCCCTTGTCCCGGTAGCGCGCCCACAGATCGGCGAGTTCGGAATACTGCGGCGTGAACCCGCACTGGGACGCCGTGTTCACCACCAGCACCGCCTTGCCCGCGAACCGCGCAAGCGGCAGCAGATCGCCCTCAATCGCCGTGAATGTGAAATCGTGGGCGCTGACCGCATCGCCCTCCGCCGCCCTAGCGGCGGATGAGAACGGGGCAAACATGACGATCAGCGCGGTAAGGCATGAGGCAGCGGAAATTCGCATCTGGTTCGACCGGGGCCGTGGTGTTTCGAGGGCAGGATACACCTTGTTACGGCCCGATTTGCATGTTGGATTGCCGTCATGCACCTCACCTAAATCCTCCCCTATGAAGGGGGAGGACTTGATTGCTATGCCAGCCCGGACCCAACTCCCTCCCCCCTTGATGGGGGAGGGTCGGGGTGGGGGTGAGTTCCCACCGGACCTCGAATGCGGTCAATTCGCTTTTCCGCTGACGCCCGCGCTTTCGAAGGTCGCCATGCCGGTGTGGCAGGCCAGCGCCGCGCGCACGAGCTGGATCGCCAGCGCCGCGCCCGAGCCCTCGCCCAGCCGCATGGCCAGCGCCAGCAGCGGCACCTTGTCCAGCTTCTCGCACAGCGCGAGATGGGCGGGCTCCGCCGACAGGTGCCCGACCATGCAATGGTCGATGGCGTGTTCGTCCACCGCCTGCAGGACCGCCGCTGCCGCCGTGCAGGTATAGCCGTCGAGCAGCACCGGCACGCCCGCCAGCCGCGCGGCGATGATGCCGCCCGCAATGGCCGCGATCTCATGGCCGCCCAGGGCGCGCAGGACCTGCAACGGATCATCCAGCAGATCGCGGTTGGCCGCGACGCCCGCCTCGACCGCCGCGACCTTCGCCGCATAGGCCTCCCCCGAAACACCCGTGCCCGGTCCCACCCAGTCGGCCGCCGCGCCGCCATAGAGCGCTTGGCAGATCGCCGCCGCCGAGGTGGTGTTGCCGATGCCCATTTCCCCGAAGGCCATCAGCTCGACCCCCGCCTCCACCGACATCATCCCGTAGGCGATGGCGCGCGCGCAGTCTTCCTCGCTCAGCGCCGGGCCTTCCGTGAAGTCGGCGGTGGGTGTCTCCAGCGCCATCTCATAGACACGCAGATCGGCATCAGCGAGCTCGGTGAGCTGGTTCACCGCCGCACCCCCGGCGACGAAGTTCTGCACCATCTGGGCGGTCACCTCCTGCGGGTAGGCCGAAACACCGCGCGCGGCCACACCGTGGTTGCCCGCAAACACGGCGACCCGCGCATGGGTCACGTTCGGTGGTGTGCGGCCCTGCCACATCGCCACCCATTCGGTGATTTCCTCCAGACGGCCCAACGAGCCCGGCGGCTTGGTCAGCGTCGCCTCGCGGTCGCGGGTCTGCAGCACCGCCTCCACGTCCGGGGCCGGGAAGTCCGCGATAATGTTGCGGATCTCCGCGAAGTCGGGGCCGTCGCGCCGCCCTGACGCCTCGCCTGAACCGTTGCTGCCGTTGCCGCTCATCTGGGCTGTCCCGTTCGATGCCGTTTCGGAAAGACCGAGGTTGTCCTATAAGTCCGCCATGGATGCAAACGCTCCCGACGAACGGCTTTCGCTCGCGGCCCAGTTCCGGCTCGCGGTCGCTTTCCTGACACGCCTTCCGGTCCCGCAAGACGCTCTCGACGAAGACTTCGACGACAACGACGACGAGCCCGATCCCGTGCCACTCGATCCGGCCCGCGACCCCGCGCAACTCGCCTCGGCCATGTGGCTGTTCCCGCTGGTCGGCTTCGGCATCGGCGGCACCGGCGCGATCGTGCTGGCTCTGCTGTCGTGGGCCGGGGTACCCGGCCTGGCGGCGGCGGCCATCGCGGTCGGCGCGGTCATCTGGCTGACCGGCGCACTCCATGAAGACGGCCTGTCCGACGTGGCCGACGGGTTCGGCGGCGGCAGAGATAAGGCATCCAAGATGGCGATCATGCGCGACAGCCGTCTGGGCGCGTATGGCGCGGTCGCGCTGGGCATCACGCTGATCGCCAAGATCGCCGCGCTGGGCGCGCTGGCCGACCTCAACCCCGGCGCGGCGGCGGGCGCACTGATCGCCGCGGCCACCTGGAGCCGGGCCATGTTCGCGCCGACCATGCGCTGGCTGGAACCCGCCCGAGCGGACGGTGTCGGTGCAGGCGCGGGCACGCCGCGCGAAGGCACAAGCTGGACCGGCCTGCTGCTGGGCGCAGCGCTGACCTTCCTGGTCCTGATGACCCCGGCGGGCGCGGGCGTCTTCGTCGTGCTGACCGCCGGCGGGCTTGGCGCGTTTGCCGTCGGCTGGATCGCCCTGCGCCAGATCGGCGGCTACACCGGCGACGTGCTGGGCGCGGGCCAGCAGATCGCGGAGACTGCCGCGCTGGTGGCCGCGAGCGCCGTCATTCCCCACGCAACACTCCTGGGACGTATCGTATGAGTGAACGCACACGCTGGTGGTGGATCCGCCACGCCCCGGTCCGCTCGACCGGCGGGCGCATCTACGGCAACACCGACCCCCTCGCCGACACGAACGATCCGCCCACCTATCAGGCGCTTGCCCGCTTCCTGCCGAAGGACGCCGTGCTGGTGACCTCGCACCTGCAGCGCACCCACCAGACCGCCAACGCCATCCGCGACGCCGGGCTGGTCCTGCCCGACCCCCATATGGAAGAGGACCTCGCCGAACAGAATTTCGGCGACTGGCAGGGCCGCCTTCGGGAAGAGGTCTATGGCGAACTGGACCCCAAGCACATGTTCTGGCTGGCCCCGGCCCACACGCCCGCCCCCGGCGGGGAGAGCTTCGCGGATCTGATGGTGCGCGTCGCCGCGGTCATCGACCGGCTGACCGAGGTGCACACCGGGCGCGACATCATCGCCGTGACCCATGGGGGCACCATCCGCGCGGCCATCGGACATGCGCTGGGCCTCGACCCGGAAGCCGCGCTCACCTGCCAGATCGACAACTGCTCGGTCACCCGGATCGACCGGTTCGGCCCGACTCCCAGCCATCCCGAGGGGGCCTGGGCGATCTTCCACATGAACCAGATCCCCACCATGGACTCCACGCTGGCCCCCGATCACACGGCCATGCTAGCTATGGTTCAGCGCTGAAACAGGGAAGTCCGGTGCGCGATCGCCCGATCGCAAGGCCGGCGCTGCCCCCGCAACTGTAACGGCGAGGCCGCGCGCAACATCCACTGGTGGAGCGATCCGCCGGGAAGGGTGCGCAAGGCCGGCGACCCGGAGCCAGGAGACCTCTTCGGCGCACACTGACGCGCAACCGATTCTCGGGAGGAGGAACGGCGCCTTGGATACGCAAGGTTCGAGTTCGAACGACAACACCCGTTCCGCGCAGCTTCTGCCGGGGCTGACCCTCGTGCTGGGCGGCACCCGCTCGGGCAAGAGCATGCACGCCGAGGCGCTGATCGCGGCCCATATCGAGGCAAGCCGGCAGCACCGCCGCGCCACATATATCGCGACCGCCGAGGCGGGCGACGGCGAGATGGCCCAGCGCATCGCCGAACACCGCGCCCGGCGCGGCGACCAGTGGCACACCGTGGAGGCGCTGCTGGCGCTGGGCGATGCGGTGACGGACACCACCGAACGCGGCCCGGTCCTGATCGACTGCCTGACCCTCTGGCTGTCCAACGTCATGCATGCCGGCCTCGACATCGACGCCGAAACGGCACGGCTGCGCGACGCCTTCGAGCATGCCCGCGCGCCCGTGGTCTGCGTATCCAACGAGGTCGGGCTGGGGATCGTCCCCGAAACAAAGCTCGGGCGCGACTTCCGCGACGCCGCCGGGCGGCTCAACCAGCAAATCGCCGCCCAGGCGGACCGGGTCGATTTCGTCGCCGCCGGCCTGCCAATCACCCTGAAGGACGTGGGCGCATGAACCGCATCCCGGCCACCGTCGTCACCGGCTTTCTCGGGGCGGGCAAGACCAGCCTGATCCGCCACCTTCTGGAGAATGCGGGCGGTCGCCGCATCGCGCTGGTCATCAACGAGTTCGGCGATCTGGGCGTCGATCGCGGCATCGTCGAGGGCTGCGCGATCCCCGGCTGCGAGGACGACGACATCGTCGAGCTCGCCAACGGCTGCATCTGCTGCACAGTGGCCGACGATTTCCTGCCGACCATCACCGCACTGCTCGACCGCCCGAACCCGCCCGACCACATCGTCATCGAGACCTCCGGCCTCGCCCTGCCCAAGCCGCTGGTAAAAGCCTTCGCCTGGCCCGAGGTGCGCGCGCGCACCACCGTTGATGGCGTGGTCACCGTGATCGATGCCGCCGCCGTCGCCGACGGGCGCTTCGCGGACGACCCCGACGCGGTCGCCGCCGCCCAGGCAGAGGACCCGTCTCTGGACCATGACAACCCGCTCGAAGAATTGTTCGTCGATCAGGTGGCCTGCGCCGACCTGATCGTCGTGAACAAGGCCGATCTGGTGAACGGCGATGCCGGGCTGGTGGACGCCGCGCTTGCGCCGCACCGCCGCCCCGGCGTGAAGTCGGTCGCCACATCGCACGGGCGCCTCGACCCGGCGGTGCTGCTGGGTCTCGACGCAAGTGCCGAGGACGATCTCGACACACGGCCCAGCCACCATGACGGCGAGGACGACCATGACCATGACGATTTCGACAGCTTCGTCGTCTCGCTTGGCCCAATCGCTGATCCCGACGCGCTGGAGGCGCGCCTCTCCGAGGCCGTGCGCAGCCACGACATCTTCCGCATCAAGGGCTTCATCCATATACCGGACAAGCCGCGCCGCCTCGTGATCCAGGGGGTCGGCACGCGCTTCCAGCGCTACTTCGACCGCGACTGGGCCGAAGGCGAGACGGCGGGCACCGAACTGGTGGTCATCGGCCGCGCCGGAATGGACCGCAAAGCCATCGCGGCCGCGATTTCAAGCGCAGGGAGTGCCGCCAACCCTCTCCCATAGGGAGAGGGTGGTGAGCGAAGCGAACCGGGTGAGGGGTTACGATATAGACAGGTTGTCTCGGCAGGGACTTACCCCCTCACCCCAAACCCCTCTCCCCATGGGAGAGGGGCTTCCGGGTTCGATCTGATGCACCTGCTCGCCGCAGCGCCGGGCGCCGTGGACGACGGCTCCGAGGCCATCGATCTTGGCCAGACGCCGGGCGATATCGTGGTGCTGACCGCCGCCGACACCGAGATCGCCGCGCTGTCCGCCGCCCACGGCGCCCGCCGCGACGCCGACCCGGACACGCCAAGCCTGCGCCTCGCCAACACGCTGCGGCTCGGCCACAACATGTCCGTCGATCTGTATGTCGAGACGGTCGTGCAGCATGCGAAGCTTGTCGTCTGCCGGTTGCTCGGCGGGCGCGGCTACTGGCCCTACGGCGTCGATGAGATCGCGGCGGCCTGCCGCGCGGCGAACATCCCCGTCGCCTTCCTGCCCGGCGACGACCAGCCCGATGCCGAACTCGCAAGCCTGTCCACCCTGCCCGCCGAGGCCAGCCACCGGCTCTGGCAGTACCTCGTACATGGCGGTATCGCCAACGCGGACCAGTTCCTCGCCTTCGCCGCCGACACCATTGGCCACGCCACAGAGTGGCGCGAGCCCGCGCCGCTGATGCGCGCCGGGCTCTACTGGCCGGGCCAGGATGAAATCACGCGTGACGCGTTACAGGCGCACTGGATCGCGGGCGCGCCGGTCGCCGCAATCGTGTTCTACCGGGCGCTGATGCAGGCCGCGAACCTCGCCCCGGTCGATGCGCTGGCGCACGCCCTTCGGGAGAAGGGCCTGAACCCGCTGCCGGTCTATGCGGCGAGCCTGAAGGACCCCGTAGCCGCCGGGATTGTCTCCGCGGCCTTCGAGGCTGCGCCCCCCGACGTGATCCTGAACGCCACCGGCTTTGCACTGTCCGCGCCGGGCGCGGAGACTGAACGCGGCCCCTTCGCCGCGACCGACGCGCCGGTGCTGCAGGTGGTCTTCGCCGGGTCGAACGAAGCGGCATGGCGCGACGGCGCGAACGGGTTGTCGGCGCGCGACATCGCCATGAATGTCGCGTTGCCGGAAGTGGACGGACGCATCCTGTCGCGCGCCGTCTCTTTCAAGGGACGCGCCCGCCGCGACGATGCCACCCAGACCGATGTGGTCGCCTATGAGCCGGTGCCCGACCGGACCGGCTTCGTCGCCGACCTCGCCGCCGCCTGGGCGAAGCTGCGCCGCACCCCTGTCGGGGACCGCCGCGTCGCGCTGGTGCTCGCCAACTATCCCAACCGGGACGGGCGGATCGGCAACGGCGTCGGCCTCGACACGCCCGCCGGGGTGGTCCAGGTACTGGAAGCCATGGCCGAAACCGGCTACCGGATCGACGGCGCGCCGGAGGATGGCGATGAACTGGTGCGCCGCCTGCAGGCGGGCCCGACGAATGCGGGTGTCCGTTTCCGAGAGGTTCAGGAAACCCTCGCGCTGCCGGACTATGAAATCTTCTTCGCGGCGCTGCCCGATGCCGTGCGCACGGCCGTCACCGAACGCTGGGGGCTGCCCGAGGCCGACCCGATGTTCCTGGCCGGCCACACCGACTGCGGGGCCTTCGCCATTCCCGCCTATCGCTGCGGCCATGCCGCCATCGCCCTGCAACCGGCGCGCGGCTACAACATCGATCCGGCGGCGAGCTACCACGACCCGGACCTGGTCCCGCCCCACAACTATCTCGCCTTTCATGCCTGGCTGCGGGAAAGCTTCCACGCCGACTCGGTCATCCATTTTGGCAAGCATGGCAACCTCGAATGGTTGCCGGGCAAGGCGATCGCGCTATCGCGGGACTGTTTTCCCGAGGCTGCTCTGGGCCCGCTGCCGAACATCTATCCCTTCATCGTCAACGATCCCGGTGAGGGCACCCAGGCCAAGCGCCGCACCGCTGCGGTGATCATCGACCACCTGACGCCGCCGCTGGCCCGCGCCGAGACCTATGGCCCGCTTAAGGATCTGGAGGCGCTGGTCGATGAGTACTACGAGGCCGCCAATGTCGATCCCCGGCGCCTCAAGGTACTGGGCACACAGATCGTCGAGCTGGTGCGCACGACCGGGCTGGACAAGGACCTCGGCTTCGCCACCGATGCCGACCCCAGCGAGGCCGATGCCTTGGCGCGCCTCGACGGATACCTCTGCGAACTGAAGGAACTTCAGATTCGCGACGGGTTGCATGTCTTCGGCCAATCGCCCAAAGGCGGCTTGCGCACCGGACTGCTGGCCGCGCTGGCCCGCCTGCCGCGCGGCGGCGGAACCGGAGCCGATGCCTCGCTGACCCGCTCGCTGGCGGACGACCTCAGCCTCGGTTTCGATCCGCTCGACTGCGACTTCGCCGCACCGTGGGAGGGTCCAAGGCCCGAGTGCCTTTCCCCCCCACCCCAACCCTCCCCCACAAGGGGGGAGGGAGCGCCAACAGAGGGTGCCGGAACGCCAGAAGCCCTCCCCCTTGATGGGGGAGGGTTTGGGAGGGGGTGGCCCGCAACACCATGGCGGACCGCCGGCGACACGGTCGAACGGCTAGAGGAGCTGGCCAACGCCCTGATCGATGGGTCGCGTGAGCCGGACCCGGACTGGGCACGCACCCGCGCCGTCCTCGACGGAATCGAATCCGGCCTCGCACCCGCCGTCGATGCCTCGGGCGACGCGGAAATCGGGGGCCTGCTCACCGGCCTCGACGGCCGCTTCGTCGCGCCCGGGCCTTCGGGTGCACCGACACGCGGACGTCCCGATGTGCTGCCCACCGGGCGAAACTTCTACTCAGTCGATACCCGCACTGTGCCGACCCCCGCGGCCTGGGAGCTGGGATGGAAATCCGCACAGTTTCTTGTCGAGACCCACGCCCAGGAGCACGGCGACTGGCCGCGCGCCATCGCGCTGTCGGCCTGGGGCACGAGTAACATGCGTACGGGCGGTGACGACATCGCCCAGGCGTTGGCCCTGGTCGGTGCACGTCCGACCTGGGATTCGGCTTCGCGCCGGGTCACCGGCTTCGAGATTCTGCCGGTCTCCGTGCTCGACCGGCCGCGTGTCGATGTGACCCTGCGGGTATCGGGCTTCTTCCGGGATGCGTTTCCCGGCCTGATCGACCTGTTCGACAGCGCCGTGGCGGCGATTGCCGGGATCGGGGACGAATCCGCGCGCGACAACCCGATTGCCGCGCGCGTCAGGGCCGACGCGCAGGCGGCCATCGCCGCGGGGACGACCGAGTCCGACGCGTTCCGGCAAGCCAGCTACCGGGTGTTCGGCTCAAAACCGGGCGCCTACGGCGCCGGATTGCAGGCCCTGATCGACGAACGCGGCTGGACCCATGCCGACGATCTGGCGCGCGCCTATATCGCCTGGGGCGGCTGGGCGTACGGGTCCGGCGCCGGAACCGGAAAACAGGGCACGTACGGTGTACCTGCTCAGAAAACCTTCGCCGCGCGCCTGTCGGGCGTGGACGCCGTGGTCCACAACCAGGACAACCGCGAACACGACCTGCTGGACAGCGACGATTACTACCAGTTCGAGGGTGGTCTGGCCGCCGCGGTGCGGATGGAATCGGGATCGCAACCGGCGATCTATCACAACGACCATTCCCGTCCCTTTGCGCCAAAAACACGTACGCTGGAGCAGGAAATTTCCCGCGTCGTACGTGCACGTGTGACGAACCCCAAATGGATCGAAGGCGTCATGCGCCACGGCTACAAGGGTGCGTTCGAGATGGCGGCGACGGTCGATTACCTGTTTGCCTTCGCCGCCACCACCGGTGCAGTGCGCGATGACCAGTTCGATGCCGTTCATGCCGCATTCCTGGAGGACGACAACGTCCGCGCATTCCTGGACACTCACAACCCGGCCGCACTCGCCGAAATGGCCGCACGGTTTCTGGAAGCCATCGACCGGGGCCTGTGGCAGGCCCGGTCGAACTCGGCTTATGCTCGGCTCCGTGAACTGGCCGGGCTATCTCTGGAGGACACCGCGTGAGCGACACGCCCACCCCCGCGAACGAAGACGACGCCCGCTGGGCGGAGAAGAAGCGCAAGCAGAAGGCCGCGCGCGACCGCATGCTGGCCACCAAGACCCGGAAAAAGGGCCTGCTGATGGTCCACACCGGCAAGGGCAAGGGGAAGACCACTGCCGCGATGGGCCTTGCGATGCGCGCCATCGGCAACGGCATGAAGGTCGGCATCGTGCAGTTCGTGAAGGGCAAGTGGGAGACCGGCGAACGCCACGTGCTGGAGGCCTTTCCGGACCATGTGGAAATCCGTGTCATGGGCGAAGGCTTTTCCTGGGATTCCCAGGACCGCCAGCGCGATATCGCCGCAGCGACGGCTGCGTGGGAGATGGCGAAAGAGATGATCGCCGATCCGCAGTTCGGTCTGGTCGTGCTGGACGAACTCAACATCCCGCTGCGCTACGACCACCTCGACATCAACGAGGTGGTCGCCGGTCTGAAGGCCAAGCCCGAGGGCCTGCACGTCGTGGTCACCGGGCGTAATGCCAAGGACGAACTGATCGAGGCCGCCGACATGGTCACTGACATGACCATGGTGAAACATCACTTCCGCGACGACGTGAAGGCGCAGAAGGGCATCGAGTTTTAGTCCGATGAACTTCCCGCAACACGAGCCCTCTCCTCCATGGGAGGAGAGGGTGGCGAGCGAAAGCGAGCCGGGTGAGGTGGGCATTCTGAGCTCATTCCCCCACCTCTCCCTGACCCTCTCCTCCCCCAAGCGAGGAGAGGGAATAGTAAACCGAAGTAGATTCCCATGACCCGGGCCATCATGTTTCAGGGGACCGGCTCCGACGTCGGCAAGTCGCTGATCGTCGCCGGGCTGTGCCGCCTGTTCACCCGGCAGGGGCTGTCGGTGCGGCCCTTCAAGCCGCAGAACATGTCGAACAATGCCGCACCGGCACTCGGGCCGGGCGGGATATATGGCGAGATCGGACGGGCCCAGGCGCTGCAGGCGCGCGCGGCTAACACCGCGCCCGTCACCGACATGAACCCGATCCTTCTGAAACCCCAGAGCGAGATCGGCGCTCAGGTCGTCGTGGACGGCATTGTCACCGGCAACGCGGATGCGCGCGCCTATCACGCGATGAAGCCCGGCCTGCTGGCCCCCGTGCGCGCGGCGTTCGAGCGCCTTTCGTCCGAGGCCGACCTCATCCTGGTCGAGGGCGCGGGCAGTCCGGCCGAGGTCAATCTGCGCGACGGAGACATCGCCAATATGGGTTTCGCGGAAGCCGCCGATATTCCCGTGGCCCTGATCGGCGATATCGAGCGCGGCGGCGTTATCGCCGCGCTGGTCGGCACCTGGACGCTGCTATCGCCCAGCGAGCGGGCACGGCTGAAGGGTTACATCGTCAACCGCTTCCGGGGCGACCCGTCCCTGTTCGACGACGCCCTGCCGATCATCGCGGAACACACCGGCCTGCCGTCACTGGGCATCGTGCCGTGGTTCGACGGGGCACGCGCCCTGCCCGCCGAGGACACGGCCTCCCTCGAAGGCCGCTACAGCGCCGCCGGCTGGTCCGCGGCCCGCATACGCGTGGCCGTGCCGAAACTGCCGCGCATCGCCAATTTCGACGACCTGGATCCGCTGGCCGCCGAACCCGATGTCGCAGTGCGGCTGGTATCACCCGGCGAGAGCTTCCCCGCAGACGCCAACCTCATCCTGCTCGCCGGCTCGAAATCGACCCGCGCCGACCTCGACGAACTCCACCGTCTTGGCTGGGCCGACGCCATCCGGAATGCCGCCATGCAAGACGTCCACGTCATCGGACTGTGTGGCGGTTACCAGATGCTGGGCAGGCGCGTGGCCGATCCCGCCGGGATCGAGGGAAGCCCCGGTGAGACGCCGGGCCTGGGTCTGCTCGACATCGAGACCAACATCGAAGGTGCCAAACGCCTGAACCCCGTACAGGGAGTTGCTGCCAACGGACAGCCGGTGCACGGATTCGAGATGCATATGGGGCGCACGACGGGACCGGACACCGCGCAGGCCTTCGCGATGCTGGAAGACGGACGGCCCGATGGCGCCATGGACGTCACCGGCCGGATTGCCGGCACTTATCTGCACGGATTGTTCGCGGCGGATGATTTCCGCCACGCCTACGTCCACCAGATCGACAACCGGGTTTCCGCCACAATCCGGTGGAACGATCATGTCGAGCTTGCGTTGGACCGATTGGCCGACCATATGGAAACACACATAGATACCGCGCAACTCCTCGACATCGCGCGTGAAAACCTGCAGGAGTGACGTGACACAGGAGAGTCGGATGCATCGTTTCTGGACCATGACCGCGGCCGCGCTGGCCCTTGCCCTTTCGGTCAGCACCACGGCGGAGGCTGGCGCAATCCACGGCGACGTTCCGGAACAACCGGACCCCGCCGCGAAATACCTGATCTATCTGCACGGGG